>Ga0070690_100000549_pt1 | contig 18791 bp, 23 predicted proteins | sample KBSS33HmetaG_FD_64671 | JGI IMG/M metagenome (GOLD analysis project Ga0070690, IMG submission 64671) | Switchgrass rhizosphere microbial communities from Kellogg Biological Station, Michigan, USA - KBS S3-3H metaG | ecosystem: Host-associated > Plants > Roots > Rhizosphere ... | reverse complement strand
GCAAATCGTATCTGTTGCTGGTCTCCCCTTCGGCCGTGAAGTCGCGGTGGGTGGCCGAGGAATACCAGCGGGCGGTGTCGCTGGCGAAGCGCAAGGATCGGCCGCTGCAGCTCATCCCGGTGATTCTCGGCAAAGCCGAGCTGCCCGGTTTCCTCGCCACGCGCAACTGGGTCGAGATCGTCGACGAGAGTACGTTTCACGACAATCTCGATCGGCTGGTGTGGGGCATCACCGGCACGAAGAAGCGGCCGCGGCTGGTCCCTGTCGTCGACGACGCAGCACCGCTGCCGGCGACCAGCGCGCCGACCAATCCGTACATCTTCGAGCGGCCGGCGCTCGGCAGCCTGTTCTTCGGCCGCGAGAGTGAGCGCAGACGCCTCGTCAACGCCCTCAAGGACGGTCGCAGCGTCGTCGTCTACGGCCTGCAGCGCGTCGGCAAGACCTCGCTGGTCAAAGAAGCGCTCGACGGCGAACTGCTGCCGTCGGACCCGACCATCCGCGACGTGCGGCTCGACATGTACGAGTCGGCGGACAACCTCACCAGCTACATCGATTTCTTCGAGACGTTCGTCGACCGGCTCAGCGACGACCTGCCGCCGGCCGAATACAAGAACGTGCGCCAGCAGGCGCGCGAGATCCTGCGCGCCGCCAGCGACGCCAAGGAAATGCGCACGCTGATCAAGAACTTCGTCCGCGCGCTCGGCCGGAAATACGGCCGGCCGCTGCTCTACATCGACGAGTTCCAGGACATCTCGAAATCGTTCCGCAAGGCCGACCAGCTGAAGACGGTGACGCATCCGCTCGATTCCGGTTTCGTCAAGTACCTCGGATCGCTGGTGAAGGACGGCTACGTGCAGCTGCTGTGCTGCGGCCGGTATCAGATTCAGATGCTCGACGCGCAACTCGACTGGCAGCTTCTGAAGCTGATGGTGCCGATCGAGCTCGGCGCGCTCGACGACGCCAGCGCGACGCGGCTGATCGAGGAGCCGGCGCGGGATCGCTTTCAGTATTCAGCGGCGGCGGTGGCGCAGCTGCTCGTGTTGAGCGGCGCCTACCCGTATCTCATCCAGTATCTCTGTTACGAGCTCGTCGAGCGTGCGCGCGGTTCGGGCCGCACGACGATCGAGGTCCACGACGTCCAGGCGCTGGCGGAAATCGTCCGCGAACCGCAGCTGCGGCTGCTCTACAGCGACTTCCAGGAACTCGATGGCGGGATGCCCTGGCGGCTGCTGCTGTCGGTCGCGCATCACGCCGAGGCGGAGCGGCAGGTGGTGCCTTGGGAAGCGATCGCCGACACCTGCGGCACGGCGTTCGGCGTCGCCGCGTCGCACGCCGTCTGCTCGCACGCGCTGACCTTCCTGACCAATTCGCGGATCCTGGCGGAAGCGTCCCTGCCGGATACGTTCGGGTACTACATTCAACCCGACATCCTGCGGATCTGGCTGCGGCGGAAGAACTACTTCTTCAGCGAACGCATTGGCGCGCGCAGCCAGCACAGCGGCGCGGTGCCGCGGCCGTCGTTTGCGTAACCGTCGGTCGGCACCGGTCCGCGACCGCAGGGCGAAGAACGGCTTTACTTCCGATCGAGCTTGACGGCGAGCGTCGCGACGCCTTCTGCGACGATGCGGATGTCGTCGCGGATGCTCTCGAACTGGATATCCGCGTGGCGGCGATTGTCTTCGACACGCTCTGCGAGCCGCTGAATCTCGCCGCGCACGTCGACGCGGATTCCGGTCATCTCGGACCGCAGCTCAGCACCTTGCGCGGCCATCTCGGCACGCAGTTGGGCAGTCTGCGCAGCCATCCCGGCGCGCAGCTCCGCGCCCTGCTGCGCGATCTCGGCGCGCAGCGACACGCCTTGCGTGGCTATCTCGCCGCGTAGGTCGAAGCCGAGCGCGTCGACGCGATTGCTCAGACCCTCGATTGCCTCTGATGTTTCAACGTCCATCGCCGACGACGCATCGTAGCATCGTCGCCGGCGACGAAAATCGGCGGCCGCGCATTTTGTGCAAGGCGCAATGCGGCGACCACGTTCCGGCGAAAGCGATCACGGTCCGGCTAAAGCCGGACACTACGGGAATCGACGCGGCTCGTGAGCGCGCGCTTGATGCGATCCGGCGTGAACGGCACCTCGCGGATGCGGACGCCGGTCGCATCGAAGATCGCGTTGCCGACGGCGGCGGCGACAATCGTGATCGCGGTCTCGCCCGCGCCCATCGCTTCGACCCCGTGCGTGTCGATCAGCACGCTTTCGATCACCGGCGCCTCGGTGCCGAACGGCAGGCTGTGATAGGTGCGCCAGTCGACCGAGGTGATCGCGTGATCGTCCCACGTCACTTCTTCGCCGAGGGCGCGGCTGAGCCCCTGCAGCGCGCCGCCTTCGAGCTGATTGCGCATCCCGTCCGGGTTCGAGACCGGACCGCAGTCCTGCGCCACGACGAACCGCTTCGGCTGGATGCGGCCGGTCGAATGATCGATCGCGATCTCGGCAACCATCGCGACGTAGCCGTTGTCGCCTTCGTAGGCGACGCACGCGATGCCGCGTCCCGTCGCCACGCCGCTGCGCGCCGTGTTCGACCGCGGCGACGGTCGGGCGTCCCAGGAGGCCGCTTTCGCCGCCGCGCTGACCACCGCCTTCAACCGCGCGTCGCTCAGGTGCCGCAGACGGTAGGCGACCGGGTCGGCCTTGAGCTGCGCCGCGATCTCGTCGAGGAACGATTCGTGGGCGAAGGTGTTCTGCAGGCGCGACGGCGAGCGCAGCGGCCCGGTGAAGAACGGCGACGCGACCGTGTGCGTGAGCACGCGCTCGCTGGCGATCGTGCCGGCGCCGCCGGCCTTCCGCGCCACCCGGCCGGACACGTACGAGGGTGCGGCGTTGCTGCCGTTGCGGAACTCGCCCGCCGGTTCGGCCGCCTGCGATGGACGGAACGGCTGCGGCTCGTGCCCGGCCAACACGCCCGTGATCACGTTGCCGGGCCGATCGTATCCGGGGCGGCCGCCGCGCGATGGAAACCACGCCTCGTAGTCCCACGCGACGATCGTCCCGCTGCCGTCGACGCCGGCCCGCTGCTCGATCACGTAAGCGTAGCCGTAGTTCTCCCACGCCATTTCGTCTTTGCGCGAGAGCTGCACGCGCACCGGTTTGCCGACCGCCTGCGACAGCAGCGCGGCGTCGAGCGATACCGTGTCGGCGCCGTTCAAGCCGTAGCAGCCCGCGCCGCGCGTGAACACGACCCGCACATCGTCGGGCTGCAGGCCGAGCAGCGCCGCGACACAACTGCGCGTGCCGTACGCCGACTGCGTCGGCGACCACACGGTGGCTTTCCCGTTCTTCACGTCGGCGACGGCACACGACGTCCCCATCGACCCGTGCATCTGGTACGGGTGGAAGTACGTCGCCTTCACGACGGTCGGCGCCTTGGCGAGCGTCGCCTCGACGTCGCCCGAGTTGACCACGAACGCGTCACGCGACGGCTGCTTCCGCAGGTACTCGTAATAATCGCGTTGCGGCGGCAGCGCCGGCCCGGCCGTCCAGGTCGCCTTCAGCTTGCCCGCCGCCTGCAGCGCCTGCCACGGCTTCTCGCACACGACGCCGACGAAGTTCTTCTTCACGACCACTTTGACGACGCCGGGCAGGCCGGCGAGCGAGCTCTCGTCGACGGTGGCCAGCGTCGCGCCGACCGATGGCGGCCGCACCACGGCGCCGTGCAGCATGCCGGGGACGCGGACGTTGTGGACGAACTCGAACGTGCCGGTCGCCATCGCGACCATGTCGAGGCGGCGCGCCGGCTTGCCGAGCACCGCCCACGCGCTCTCCGTCTTCCGCTTCGCGTTGGGATCGAGCTGGACGTTCAGCTTCTTGCCGGCGACGAGATCGGCGTAGGTGACGCGCTTCGATCGATCGCTCGACCAGCTTACGGCACCGTCGGCGGCCGTGAGCTGATCGACCGGGACGCCGAGCCGTGTCGACGCCAGCTTCAGCAGCGCCTGGCGCGCCGTTGCCGCGGCCAACGCCAGGTTGCGCTCGTTGAAATTGGTCGGCGTCGACTGGCTGCCCGAAGTGGTGCCCTGATCCGGGCAGACGTCGGTGTCGCACATGATCACCGTCACGCGATCGAGCGGCACCGACAGCTCCTCGGCGGCGAGCTGCGCCTGGGCGGTCAAAATGCCCTGGCCAAGCTCGCACTTGCCGGTGTAGACGGTCACGCGTCCATCGGCAGCGATCGCGATCCACGAGTCCAGCTGCGCGGGATCGATGTGCGACGCGCGCGTGCCGAACTGCCCCTGCGCGAGGCCGACGCGATCGGCCAGCGACGCCGCGCCGAAGGACACCACCAGCGCGCCGGAGGCCTTGAGAAAATCTCGACGCTTCATCACGCCTTCTCCGCTGCGTAGCGTTTGATTGCTTTCCACATCCGGGCATGCGTGAAGCACCGGCACAGGATGGTGGAGGTCGCCTGCTGCAGGTCCGCGTCGCTGGCCTTCGGGTTGGCGTCGAGAACCGCCTTGGCCGTGAGCACGACGCCGTTCAGGCAGAAGCCGCACTGCGCCGCCTGCTCGTCGATGAACGCCTGCTGGATCGGATGCGGGCGTTCCGGCGTGCCGAGGCCTTCGAGCGTGACGATCTCGGCGCCGGCGACGGTGCTGACTGGCGTCACGCAGGTGCGCACGGCGCGGCCGCGGACGATGGCCGTGCACGATCCGCACTGGCCGAGGCCGCAGCCGAACTTCGGCCCGCGCAGGCCGAGATCGTCGCTGAGGACGTAGAGCAGTGGCGTCGCTGGATCGACGTCCACCGTATGAGCTCGACCGTTGACGTGAAGCGTGATGGCGCTCATCCGCGAATTATAGGCCGCGGACTATGCTCTCAGGCACGGCCATGCCGACGCCCGCACCCGAGCTCATCGTCCTTCACGAACATCCCGAGTGGCAGAAGCCGCTGTTCGCCGCGCTGGCGCGGCGCGGCGTCGCGTTCGAGCCGTTCGACGTGACGCGCGCCGCGTTCAGCAACCTCGACCCGCCGCGCGCGCCGCTCTACTTCAACCAGGCGAGTCCAAGCGCATACATCCGCGGCCACACCCGCGCGGTGCCGCTGGCGCTCGCCTACATGCGATCGCTGGCGCTGCAGGGCGCTCGCGTGCTGAACGGCGCCGACGTGTTTGCGCTGGAGTTGAGCAAGAGCACGCAGGCGACGCTGCTGCACCGGATGGGCATCGACTGCCCGCGGTCGATCACGTTCAACGAGGTCGCGGCGCTGCGCGGCTGCGCGGCGCAGATTCGCTGGCCGGCGCTGCTGAAGCCGGACCAGGGCGGCAGCGGCGCGCGGATCCAGGTGGTCAACTCGCTCGACGAGGTGGACGCGATCTTCGCCCGCGATCCCGGCGTGTGGCTGCCGGACAATCTCTTCCTGCTCCAGGAGTATCTGCCGCACGATCCGGATCGCGGCATCGTCCGCCTCGAGTTCGTCGGCGGTGAGCTGCTCTACGCGATGCGGGTGGTCACGCACGGACGCTTCAACCTGTGCCCGTCGCCGGTCTGCAATCCCGACGAGGGCGTGGGTGTATGCGAGGTGCCGTCGGCGGCGACCGCGGTCGACGCGCCGCCGGTCGAGTTCTATCCGTTTCCGGAGGTGCCGCGCGACGCCGTGCACACCGCGCAGCGCATCGTGCGCGAAGCGAAGCTCGATGTGGGCGGCATCGAGTACCTCGAGACCGACAACGGGCGGCGCGTGTTCTACGACATCAACGCGAACTCGAACCTGCGACCGTCAGTCGCCGCGGCATTCGGCTTCGACCCGTTCGAACGCGTCGTCGATTTCCTGGCGGCGCAGATGTCCCGTAGTGTCCGGCTGTAGCCGGACCGCGATCACCCCGCCAATCGCGGATAGGGATTCTCGGCGCCGCTGCGGCGGTAAATCCCATAGTGCAGATGCGGCGGACCGCCGCGTGCGTTGCCCGTGGTGCCGACGTAGCCAATCACGTCGCCTTCGTGAACGATGTCGCCGGGACGGAACGCACCGTAGCGATCGAGATGGGCGTAGTAGTGCCATTCGAGGCCGGGACCGAGCACCCACACCACCTGGCCGCCGAGCGGGTTGGTGCCGACGCGCGTGACGATGCCGCGCGTGGCGCTGAGCACCGGCGTGCCTGCCGGCGCGAAGATGTCGATGCCCTGATGGCGACGGCCGCCGGATCGCGGGTTGCCCCAGGAGTTGGCGAGCCGATGCCCGGCCACGTCTTTCACCGGGATCAGCACGTGCGCGGGCGGCGCCTCGGTCGCGAGCGCGTAGAGCAGCACGGCGCGGTCGATCCACGGACGTGCGTAGCGTGAAGTCGCCGCGGTCACGATCACCGCAGCGACGAGCGCGACGGCGACCCGCTTCATTTACGGCGCGGCCGCTTCGCCCTGCGCGATCGCGCCGCCGTCTTGCGCTTCGGGCTCGCGCGCCCGCGCTTCCGCGCCGCGGCTTTCTGCGGGCGTGCCGTCTTCCTGCCGGCGTGCTCGGGTAGTTTGCGCGCGCCGGTCTCGCGGTTCCATTCTTCGAACGTCTGGGGCGAGATTTTCCCCTCGACGAGCAGCTGCGCGAACTTCCGCCGCTGCGCCTGACTCTTGAACGGCACAGGTCGCTCCTATCGCCTACTGACCTTCGACGAGGACGAACTGCGCGTCGGCGGCGCCGGCGCGCACTTTCCTCGCGGCGACGTACTCGGGCGAGTCGTAGAACTGCTTCGCGCGCTCGAAACTCGGGAACTCGATGACGACGACGCGACTGCGTGCCGGTGGTCCTTCCAGCGTGGCGACGCGACCGCCGCGGGCGAGAAAGTGGCCGCCGAATTTTTCGATGATCGCCGGCGACAGCTTGGTGTACTCGCCGTACTGCTGCGCGTTGGTGACCTCCACCTGCACGAGGATGTACGCCTTCTTCGCCGGCTGCTGGAGGGCGAGGGCGCTGCCTGCGGCCAGCGCGCCGACGGCCAGCGTCAGGGCACAGAGTCTGCTCATCATCATCACACCTCCGGGAATACGAGCCACCCGCGATTCAACGTGATTGCGCCGTACCGCCCGTAGAACGCCCGCGCGACGCCGTTTTCCGGCAGGACGTCGACGCAGATTCGCGAGGCGCCCTGCTCGCGGAACCACCCGAAGAGACACGCGAGCAATTCCGAGGCGATTCCTCGACGCCGGCACTCGGCTGCGACGAACAGGTACTGCAGCTCGCCATCGCAGTCGTAGCGGCGGGTCAGGTGCCCGGCGATGTAGCCGACAATCCTATCGCGTTCGACGGCGACGAAGCCGGCGCGCGGCGCACGCGCGTGCTGCGGATCGTGTCGCCCGTGGAGATACGCCGCCATTCGCGGATCGGCCACTCCGGCCGCGGCGTCCGAGGCACGACTGCGGGCCATCTCCGGAACATCGCCGACTGTCGCCTGACGATAGACGACGCGGCTGGCGAGCCAGTCGTCGCGCCGCAGCCCGTACAGAAACGACGTCCACCATCGATCGCGGGCGAACTTGTGGCGGTCCAGCCGCGCTTCGCGGCGCAGCCCCGCGCGCTCGAGGACGCGCGCCGACGCGTGATTGTCGACGTCGCAGGTGGCGAACACGCGAACGACGCCGAGCGCCTCGAATCCGGCGCGGACCAGCGCGCGCGCGATTTCGCTCGCGTAGCCGTGGCCCCACACATCGCGGGCGAAGATGAATCCGAGGTCGGCCTCGTGCGGCTGCTCGAGCGTCAGGTCGCAGCCGCCGATCAGCCGCCCGTCGGCGGCGCGGATCACCGCCAACTCCCACACGGTGCGCGGCTCCTGGCGCGCCGCCGCGGCCATCCGCTCGAGATACGCGCGCGTTTCCTCCGGAGTCCGCGGCGCGAAGAACATGAACCGCGTAACGTCCGGATCCGACGCATACGCGTGAACCGCATCGAAATCCGACGCGACGAAGTCGCGAGCGAACAGCCTCGCGGTTCGCACGGGAAGCCGGAAGCCGCAAGCCTCAGGCCTCACGCCGAGCCTCGAGCCTCACGTGCAGCCTCACGCCTCGAGCCTTACACTGCGGCGAATTCCGGGCGGTATCGGACAACACCGGCAAGATGCGGTAACACCTGCGGATCGAGGACGGTAACCATGAACGCCTCGCGCGGCACGTCGAATTCACATTGCAGGCCGTACGTGTGCGCAGGTGTGAATCCGAATCGCGGATAGTACGACGGATGGCCCACGACCACGACCGCGGTGTAGCCCTGCTCGCGGCACGCGGCCAGACCGGCGCGCACCAGCCGGGTTCCGACGCCGGCCCGCTGATGCGCCGGCAGCACCGACATCGGCGCCAGCCCGGCGGCGCGAACCGCAGTCGCCGCATCGAGCGTGACCGGCGTGAACATGATGTGGCCGACGATGGCGCCGCCGACCGTGGCGACGAGCGAGATGCTGCCGTCGCTGCCGCGCAGCGCCTCGATCAGGTCGGCTTCGGCCGGCGTTCCGAACGCGCGCTCGTTGACCTGTCGCACGCTGGCGGCATCGCCGGCCTGCTCGGACCGGATGGTGATGTCAATCACGGCGCAGAATCGACAGGTAGGCGCGCCATGGGCCGACGGCATCGGTGTACTGCCGCGCCATCACGCGCACGACCTGGCTGATGTGCGACAGATCGTGCGCCACCCAGGTCGCACAGTGCTGACCGAGCGTGACCAAACCGAACTCCGGATGACGGCCACGCCGCACCAGATCGGCGTCGGTCAGCCCGAGCGCCTGGAGGCGTGTCAGACTGTCGGTTCGAAGACGATCGAAGGTATCGAGCAGCTCGCCGAGCGCGCGCCCGTGCGATGCCGTGAACATCGCTTCGCGATCGAAGGGCGGGAACGCGACGGCGTCGCCGTGCTGCAGCAGGTGCTCGATTCGCGGCACCCAGTCGGTCCGCTCACCATGAATGAGATGGCCGACGACGTCGTACGGAGTCCACGTGCCGGCGCCTTCGCTCGCCGCCGTCCAGGCGGCCGGCGCGTCGGCCAGCAGCGCACGAAGGACCGACGGCGTGCGGCGAAGAACCGGCAGAGCCTCGTCGAGTCGGAAATCCATCGGTGAACCTCGTCAACCGTCGCAGTGTAGCGCTGAATCGTCATAAGGTCGGAGGGAGCGATGACGTTCCGCACCGTTCGCGCGATCGGACTGAAGTTGCCAGGCGCCGAGACGGCGACGATGTACGGCGCACCCGCCTTGAAAGTGAACGGCAAGATGTTCGCCTGCATCGCCTCGCACAAGTCGGCCGAGCCGAACACGCTGGTCGTGTGGATCGATGTGGCGCAGCGGGACGCGTTGCTCGCCGACGATCCTGATACCTACTATCTCAAAGAGCACTACGAGAACTACCCGTGCGTCCTCGTCCGCCTGTCGCGCGTCAGCGCCGACGCGATGCAGGATCTCCTCGCCGGCTCGTGGCGGATAGTCAGCGCCGCCGCTCGTCCGGTCCGCCGATCGCCTCGAGGCCGCTCGCCTTCGCCACGCAGACGCCGCGCGGCGAAGTGACACCTCCCATCACAGCGTCTTGCCGCGCACCTCCGCAACGCGCGCCTTCACCAGACGCCTGACCAGCGCCACCGGAACCGGCGCGTCGAGCGGAAACCGAATCGTCCCTTTCGACGTGTCGTAGCCGCTGACGTCGATGCGGTGCGCACGCAGCAGCGCCGGCGTGATCGGATAGAGGCTGACGTGATGGCGCCATCCGGCGCACCACACGAGCACGCGGCCATCGACCCTGAACCCGGGGATGCCATAGCTGAACGCGTCGACCGCGTCGGGCACGGCCGCGCGAATTTCGGCGCGCATGATCCGCAGCGCCTTTCGCGCCGGCGGCGCGAGCGACGCCAGATACGCGCGTATGTGCCCGGCGACCTTCGCTTCCGCCACTACGGCTCCCCCGCTTCGTACCACTCATCGTGCGGCGACCATTCCCCGCAGCGCAGGCACGAGGTCCACTGCCACTGATGCCGGCAGCCAGGGCAGCGCCCGCGCGTGCTGAACGTGTTCCACTCGGCGCCGCACGACGCGAAATAGGGTTCCGGCCCGTCGCTCCACCAGCAACACCACCGGCTTGCCGCGGTTGGCCGCCAGCCGCACAACGGACAGCGGACACCCTGCTGTTCAGCGTCGCGCTCGAGCTCGGCGATCTTCGTGGCAACGCGACGCGACGCCAGATCGTTCTTGAGCAGCTGTAACGACTCGGAGGTCATGATCCCGGCTTGACGCCGAGACGGATCGTAGCGTGAAATCGGCCGGTGAGTTCCTGCCGCCTCTGGCTCGCGTTCGCGTCGGCGCTGTTCTGCGCCGCCGGCGTCGCGGCGGCGCCCGCCCACGACGTCGCCTTCTGGCGCGCGATCGCACGCGACCACTACACGCCGCCCGTGAACACGAGTGCGGCGGCGCTGTCCGACGAGCTCGTCGACATGCTCGCGTCGCCCGATCCGGAGCAGCGCGACGACATCGCGTACTCGACGCTGGCCAGCTGGATCTATCAGCAGAAGCTCCTCGACGCCGCGGCGCTTCGTCCCATCATCGGCCGCCTGCTCGCGAACCTGACCCGCGGCATCGGCGAGCGCGACACCGGCACGGTCTTCGGGCGTTCGTTTTCAGCGCTCGTGATGTCGGTGGTGATCGCACGCGACAACGCCGACCCGTTCCTCGACGCCGCGGCGTGGCGGCCGATCGAAACCGCGGCCTTCGCGTACCTCTCGGCCGAGCAGGATCTGCGCGGCTACGACCCGGCCACGGGATGGATGCATTCGGCCGCGCACACGGCCGACCTGCTGAAGTTTCTTGCCCGCAGCCGATACGTCGATGTGCCAGGGCAGCGCCGCTACCTCGAGGCCATCGCCGCCAAGCTGACAACGGCGTCGGTCGTGTTCACGCACGGCGAGGACGAGCGCTTCGCGCGCGCGGTCTTGTCGCTGGTCGCGCGCGCCGATTTCGATGCCGCGCAGTTCCAGGCCTGGCTGCAGCGCACGAAGCCGGCGGTGCCAGAGCATCCGACGGCGGCGCAACTCCGCGCCGCGCAGAACTGGAAAAACCTGCTCGCCAAACTCGAGGTGCTGTTGTCCAACGATGCGCAGCCGTCCGAGGCGGCTGGAACCGCGAGAACAGCGCTGCGCGCGGCGCTCAAGCCATTGTTTTGACGGATGGTCCGGCTAAAAAGCTGGACCCTACGAGAACGCTGACCGGGTCACGTCACCCATTCGCCGACCTGCACGAACCCGCGATTTTCGGGCGAGTATTGCCAGCACACGGCGTTGGTGTCGTCGATGAAACCGCAGACGACGGTCGTGTTCCAGCGCGGCGCGACATGACCGTGAATCGTGTCTGAGCTGCGGATTGTGTCGTCGAGGCCGATCGCCTCGGCGCGCGTATAGCACGAGAGGCTGGCGGCGCTGCCGAACGCCGCCAGGTCGTCGACGTTTCCGTCGGCCTCGAAGACCACATATCGTCCGCCGCCGCCGGATCCTGCCGCGGCGACAGCGGCCGCAAAGCCGCGTGGACGGCCGGGGCGAAATTCGCCACGACACCAGGCGGCGATGGTTCCGTTCGAGTGCGCCTTTGCCGCGAGTGCCGCCAGATCCGCCGGGACGGGTTGCCTGGCGGCGAGACCGCCGGCGGCAACGAACAACACGATCAGCGTCAAGACGGCACGCGCCACTGCGGCGTCACGGCGCGTCGGAATTGAAGATGTCGACAGCGAAGCGCCAGGCGCCGTCGGCCTGCTTCTTCAGAATCTCGACATACTTGCCGGCCACCGATACGGCGGGAGCGCCCTCCGCTTCCAGCGTCATCGCGAAGCTGCCGCGCATGTAGGCGAGGTCGGCGCGGCCATTGAGATCGTCCACCTGCAGCACGATCCGCGTCACCCGCGGCACGGCCGCTGTCCACGTCCTGATCGCCGCACGGCCGTGCACCGCCGGTTCCTGCGGCGGCAGCAGCACGGCGTCTTCGGCGTAGAGCGCGGCGACGGCGTCGAAGTCCTGGCGGAGCAGGGCCGCCGAGAACCGGTCGTGAACCGCGCGGAGTGCCGCGGCGTCGGCGGCCGACAACGGCGCGAGCGTCGGCATCGTCATACACCCCCCTGTGAATGCGGCGGCCGCAGTTCTATTGCGGGCGCTTGAACAATCCGCCGTACACCGCTTTGCCGAGCACGTGGCCCTGCATCGCCTTCATCACGTTCGCCCGTGTCTCGAACGCGTCGGACGAAGGCGTGACGTCGAGTTTCGTGTCGAGCGCGTAGATCTCGAACATGTAGTGATGGTGAGGACCGTTCGCGCCCGCGCCGGGACCGCGATACATCGGCCCGGTGGCGCTGATCTGATAACTACCGTCGGGCCGCTGCGATCCTTTCGGGACGCCTTCCGGCAGGCCGGTCGCCGACGCCGGGATGTTCCACACGACCCAGTGCGCCTGATCGTCGGTGGTCTTGTTGCGCGCCACGTCGAGGTCGCGCATGTTGAGCACGAACGACTGCGTACCGGCCGGCGTATTCGTCCAGCTGATCGCCGGCGACAGGCCCTCGCCGGGCGCAACGCCCTCGGCGGCCTGGCTGAACTTCACGGGGATCTGCCCGCCGTCGCTGAAGCCGGAGACGGTGAGCGTCATCGCCGGCGCGGCCGGCGCACCGCCGGCGCGTTGCCCGCCGCCGCCACGTTGTCCGGGCGTTTGCGCGGAGAGCGTCACCATCAAGAGCGGAATCGTCGCCAATGCGTAGCATCGCCGTGCGTTCATGGTGTCTCCTGTTGAAGAAGCCGCTGCAGTCTAACGCCGTTTCAAAATTTCCGTAGCGCAGCCCTTCAGCGCTGCCCGCCTGGCCCTTGGCAGGCCTGAAGCCCTGCGCTACGTCAGCCCGTGATCCGTGCACAGCACCAACTTCCAGAACGTCGCGCCGGGTACCGGGTTGTAGCGATACGGCTCGGTCGGCGTGAACCCGAGCGACCGATACAGCGCCTGCGCGCCATCCATTGTCGGCAGCGTGTCGAGCAGCAGCACGCCGTAGCCGCGCTGCCGCGCGTGCTCGATCAGGCGCTCGACAATCAGGCGCGCGATGCCACCGCCGCGCGCGTCCGGGCGGACATACAGCCGTTTCATCTCGCAGGCCGCTTCATCGTGACGCCGAACGCCGCCGCAGCCGACGAACCGGCCATCCGTGGCGGCGAGGACGAAGCAACCGTCGGGCGGCCCGTACTCGCGAGGCAGCGACGCGATCTCGTCGTCGAAGTTCTGAAAATCGAGGTCGAGCTGCAGCGACGCGGCATATTCCTCGACGAGGGCACGCGCCGCCGCCCACTGCTCGGGTGAGGCGGGCTGCAGCAGCGCGGCGGCCGGCGCGATCACGGCACCGCGACCGATTGACAGCCGATCCCGGAGCAGGTCAGCGCGACGAACACCTCGGAACGAATCAGCCACTGCGTGCCGCGCCTCACCCACTGGGCGGAAAAACGGCCGCCGACGACGGTCGCGCCGGTCGCCGACTGCAGATGGCCTTCCCATGTGCCGGTCTCGAACGCCAGCGGCCATTGCGCGCTGACGTCGACATCGCGCGTCAGCCGCTGGTAGACGATCCGCGGTGCCGGCGGCGATGGCGGTTCGAGCGCGCGGCGCGCCTCGGCGCGGCCGCTCAGCGGCTGCCCGAGCGCGCGCCGAACCGTCACATCATCGGTCCAGAACGCCGCGGCGCGGTCCAGATCGCCGGCCGCGATGGCGGCGTTCTGCGCAATCCGCGCGGCCCGAAGCTCGCGCTGCGCGATCGTGGCATCGCCCGACGGCTGAAAATCCAGCAGGTCGCGCCGGTACGCCTCCGCCACTTCCGAGAAGGGCCTGTCGCCGCGCGTGTAGAGCACCGCGTGGTGCTCGAACAGCGTGTCAGGAATCGGCCGGGTCGTGTCGGACCACAACACCTTGACGGCGAAGGTCCGCCGATACGGCTGCAGCGGCGCCACCACGCGCCCAAACGGCGTGTCGCTGGTCTCGAGCGACCGGTTCATCTCGGCCGTGAGCCGCGCCGGCACGTACCAGTTGTCCGCCTCCGACAGGATGCGGGCTCCGCACTGCAGCCGAACTCTCCGGTAGGCGACCTCGCGTGCGGCGCCGACGTCGAGACGACGGAGTTGCTCGCCGGAAGGCGGGCGATGCGCGCCGCGAACCACTTGCGCGACAACGCGAGGGCTGTCGGCGAGGTGGTGGTCGCGGCACCAGCTCTCGAGTGTTGCCGTCGCGCTCGGGCTGCCGAGAATCTCGGCGCTCAGCGTCTGGGCCGCCGCAAAGCGATCGAGCCGCGATGCAGGCGTATCCGCCGCGATCGCAGGCAGCTGCGCGGACACCGCCGCGCCGACCAGAACGAAAACGGCGACGATCGTCGCGCCGGTATGCTTCACGCGGCCGCGGATGTTAACACGCGTGGTGCCCGTGGTACCGTGGCGCATCTGTGAGGTCCTGATGAAACACATCGAAGCGCTTGTCGATGCCTATGAAGCGCGGGCGCTCTCGCGTCGCGACTTGATCGCAGCGCTCGCCGCGCTCGCCATACCCGCTTCCGTTGGCGCAGCCGCGCAGCAACCCTCGTCGACATCGCCGGTCGCCCAAGGCCGCTCGCTCAATCACGCGTCGCTCGCCGTGTCCGATGTGGCGGCTGCCGCCGACTTCTACCAGCGCCTGCTTGGCATCACCGTTGTCAGCCGTCCTGGCAACGGCGGAATCAATCTCGGGCTTGGCGACGGCTTTCTCGGCGTCTACAAGCTGCCGAACCCGGGCTCGGTGAACCACATCTGCATCGGCGTCGCCGACTACGATCCCGAGCGGATCGCCGCGCGGCTGAAAGAGATGGGGATCACGGCGACGATCGATCGCAACCCGGCGAACCGCACGAGCGGCGGCGATCAGCTGTATTTCAACGGGCCGGACAACTGCCGCGTTCAGCTCGGCCCGCATGGTTATCAGGGCTGACGGTCCTGCGCCCGCAGCCACCGCTCGATGGTCGCGACCACGTGCGCCTGCTCCTCGTCGGCGAGCGGGCGGCCTTTCGGAATGCGATGCCACTTTTCGAGGCAGCCGCGGCAGCAGGTGGCAGTCGCGTGCTGCGCGACGAACACCGGATGGCCGCGGTACGGCGTCTGGCGACCGTCCTTCGCCGGCTCGGCGGGCGCCAGCCGCTGCGCGATCAGCTCGCGCGCGTGGCGGAGCACGGTCGCGAAGCCGCGCGTCGCAAGATACTTGCGCTCAGCCGGCGCCAGGCGGAAGCGGCGGCGGAACGACGACTGCGATAAGGCCGCGAAGAGATCGTCGAGTTCGCGCACCGGGCTCGACTCAATTTGCGGCCGCAGGCGCCGCGTTCACCTCGTGGCCGGCGGCCGTCAGCGCCGCGATCGCCGCCGGCAGCGCGGGCGCAGGCACCAGGATGTAATCGGTCTCGTAGGTGGAGATCGCAAAGATGCTGACGCGGGCATCGGCGAGCGGGCCGGCGATCGACGCCAGGATACCGGTCAGCGAGAAGTCGAGCGTCCCGGCCACGCGCAGGCAGCGCCATCCGCGGGCCGCGGTGACCCCCGCGGGCACGTGCGACGCCGCACACACGATCGATAGTTCGTCAGGCGTCCGCGTAACCGAGAAGATGGGCGCGTCGGTCGCCCACGCCGGGATGGCGTCGAACGGCTCGAGCCGGACCACCGCAAATTTCTCCGACAGTACGATCAGCTTCATCCGACGGGGCCGCTCCGGATGAACATGTGACGCGTCAGAACATTCACGTCAGCGTCGCTTGAAGTACTGAACCGCCCGTTCATGCTTCTCGGCGGCAGCTCGTGAGCTGAACGTCCCGAGGTTGCGCCGCTTGCCGGTCTTCGCGTCCTTCTTGCGCGAGTACAGCCGATACTTGCCCGAAGCCAGCTTCCGTATCACCGCGCGATGCTAACACGTGACGCGGCCATACACCCGCTCAGGAGCGCCGGCGCAGGAACACGTGCATCGCCCGCTCGCCGGCGACATAGTGCGCGCACTCGTAGCCGAGCGCCCGCACGTCGAGGCCGGTCAGCAGTGGCTCGCCCGCACCGAGCAGGACGGGACGAACGGCGAGGTGAATGTCATCGATGAGGCCGGCTCGCAGATACTCGCGGATCGTCGCGACGCCGCCGCCGATCCGCACGTCGCGAGCGCCGGCGGCAGCCCTGGCCTGTTCGAGGGCCGCATGAATGCCGTCGGTGACGAAGCGGAATTCGGTGCCGCCGGCCATCGCCAGCGGCGGCCGCGGATGATGGGTCAGCACGAACACCGGCGTGTGATACGGCGGCTCGTCTCCCCACCAGCCCTTCCAGTTGTGGTCGGGCCACGGGCCGCGAATCGGACCGAACATGTTGCGGCCGAGAATCCACGCGCCGAAATTTGCGAAGCCGAGCTCGGCGACCTCGTTGTCGATACCGTGTTCGCCGCCGCGCTCGCCATGCATCTGCCGCCACACGCGCGTGTGGACGAACCACTCCATCAACTCGGGTCCGTTGACGCCGAGGGGATGTTCGAGATCCTGGCTCGACCCGGCGCCGTAGCCATCGATCGACACAGCGAAGCTTCGTACGCAGACCTTCGACACGATGTGATGTCCCGGACTGTCAGCGCCGGTTGTCGCCGACGAAGAGTGTCATCGTTCGCTGCCGTCCCGACGTTTCCGCGCCACGATCTCGATCGGAACCGCCCGTCCGTCCTGGAGCGCCCGCGCCGAGTTGGCCATCGCCTCGCGCGCGCCCTCGCCATGAACGAGCAGCACCGAGCGGTGCGGCGGTTTCTCACCGCGCTCGACGAGCGCGCGCGATCGGGCGCCGGAGGCGCGCGCCGCCTCGACGCTGTCGCGGATCTGCACGACGTCGAAGCCGGCAGCCAGCAGGCCGGCGCGAGTATCGTCGGCGGTCGCCAGAAAACTCGTGGCGGCGGAGCTCGCCCACGGCGTCGGGTAGTCGAGCGGTCGGGCGTCGCCGGCGGCGATCTCGGCCAGCACCAGCCAGCCGCCCGGCGCGAGCACGCGGCCGATCTCGCGGTAGAACGCCGCCTTGTCGGCGATGTTCATCGCGACGTTGATCGAGTAGGCGCCGTCGAAGGTCGCGTCCGAGAACGGCATCGCGAGGGCATCCGCGGTCTCGAACCGGACGCGGTCGTCGAGCCCGGCGAGCCGGGTGAGATGGCGCGCAACGTCGCAGAACTCCTTCGTCAGATCGATGCCGGTGACGCGGCAGTTGAAGCGCGCCGCGATGTAGCGCGCCGGGCCGCCGATGCCGCTGCCGATGTCGAGCACGTGATCGCCGGCGCGCGCCGGCATCAGATCGGCGAGCTCGACGGTGGCGTCCAGCCCGCGGCCGTGAAAATGATCGTACGGCGCGAGCGCGTCGGCGGTCGGCTGTTGCGGATCGGCACCGTCGGCGGTGAGTGCCGCGTTGAGCCGCGACAGCAGATCGCCGCGGGTGTAATGGCGCGAGACGTCGTTCATGCGGGTCACCAATGGTATCCTCACGCGGCGGATGCGAAAAGCGGCAAGCGTACGATCATGGGCCATCGCCTGTGCCCTGCTGTTGTGCGCGGCTCACGGCGGCACTCAACCGCGGCACGCTGATCGCGTCTTCGTCAACGGCAGCATCTGGACCGGCGACGAGGCCCGGCCACGGGCGACGGCGCTGGCGATCAGCGGCGACGCGCTGCTCACCGTCGGCAGCGACGCCGACGTGCGCGCGCTGGCGTCGGCCGACACCGCCGTTGTCGACCTGCACGGCCGCTTCATCGTCCCCGGCTTCCAGGACTCGCATCTGCACTTTCCGGGCGCGTCGGTCAACCAGGTCGATCTCGCCGGCGCCGAGACGCTGCGCGAACTGCAGCAGCGCCTGGCCGAGTTCGCGCGCGCTCACCCCGCGCTGCCGTGGATCGTCGGCGGCGGGTGGGGTTACGCGGCGTTCCCGAACCAGACCGTCGACAAGTCGTACATCGACGAGGTGATCGCCGACCGTCCTGTCTACGTCACCGAGCGCGACGGCCACATGGGTCTGGCGAATTCGAAGGCGCTCGAGATCGCCGGCGTCACCGCGGCAACCGCCGATCCGCCGAACGGCCGCGTCATGAAGAGCGGCCGCGGCGAGCCGACCGGCGAACTGAAGGAAGCGGCGCAGTCGCTGGTCCGGCGTCACATTCCGCCGGAGACGGCCGACGATCGCTACCGTGCGCTGCTGCAGCACATGGACGAAGCGGCCGCGGCCGGGCTGACCTCGGTGCAGGATGCGTCGACCAGCCTCGACACGTTTCCCCTGTTCGAGCGCGCCGCGGGCGCCGGCGCGCTGAAGCTGCGGTTTCGCTTCGCGCCGCCCATCCTGCCCAACGAAGGCACGGCGCCGCGCAATCACACGCTCGGCGCGGCGCTGACCGATGCCGATCTCGCCCGCTACGTCGCCTTGCGGAACGCGTTCCGCGGACCGCTGCTGAAGTTCGGCGCCGTGAAAGGCGTGCTGGACGGCACGGTGGACGCGCGAACCGCGGCGATGTTCGACCCGTACGTCGGCGGCGGCACCGGGATCCCGTTCTGGGAACAGCGCGACCTCGACTCGACCGTGGCGCTCTACGACCGCCTCGGTTTCCAGGTGATGCTGCACGCGATCGGCGACAAGGCGATCAACATGGCGCTGAACGCGTTCGCGCAGGCGGCGGCCGCGAACGGCACCAGCGGGCGCCGCCATCGCGTCGAGCATGCGGAAGTGCCGACGCTCGCCGACCTGCCGCGCTTCCGCCAGCTCGGCATCATCG
>Ga0070690_100000542_pt1 | contig 18895 bp, 12 predicted proteins | sample KBSS33HmetaG_FD_64671 | JGI IMG/M metagenome (GOLD analysis project Ga0070690, IMG submission 64671) | Switchgrass rhizosphere microbial communities from Kellogg Biological Station, Michigan, USA - KBS S3-3H metaG | ecosystem: Host-associated > Plants > Roots > Rhizosphere ... | reverse complement strand
ATTTCCGAGAATACATATTAACCTTCCTCCCGGGCGAGTGGCGCTGCAGGCGTGGTGCCACAGCGGCGCGATGGATCTCGAGGCCTTGAGCGGCGGCCCGGCGCAGGGCTGAGCGGTGGTTGCGCGAATCACGCACACGCCTTGCGCGAGCCCGCACCGGTTACGCGATTCACGCAACCTCGGGCTACTTCTTGGCGCGCGGCCGCGAGGTCGTACTTCTTGAGCAGGTGGACCAGCGCGCGGAGCTGGCGCTTCTCCATGCCCGTGCGGCGGTCGTCACACCCGTCACGGCATTCGCGGTGGGTGCACCTCGCGCGCAGCGTGCTTACTGCCCTCGTCAGGTGCCGAAAGTCCGCCGGCGGGAAATGCCATGCTCAACTTCCACGACCGGCGCGCCGCATGAATCTGTGATCCAGTTCTGGCACAGGACGGGATCCCAGCTGGTGCAATACCGTTTGCTTGAGCGCGCGTCGCTGGTAGCCACCAGGTAGCGGCTGCCCGGCCGCGCCGGACGTTCGTTCGTAGATACCGCCTGCGGGCACGTGCGGGCGGTGTGAAAGTCTCGGGCCATAGCCCGCTTGTGTAGCGCTGCCTACTTGCGAAGCATGGGGTCCGAATGCCGGACGACCGGCTACGGCACTGGCCCACGGTACCGCGAGCTTACTCGACCTCTCGGTGGCGGCGTCACAAGACAGGCGTCTCCTTTGGTCCCCCGGCAATCCAGGTAGGGCAGCTCCATCGCGCGGGGCGGTGACACAAGCTCACCTCCACGGTCCTGCGTGCCTCGTCGACATGGAACGTTCGCCGAACAGCACAGTCCCTACCGCGTCCCTACCTCGATCTGGTCCCTACCGCAGTCCCTACTTTTCCGTGACACCGTGAAACGCCTGGACACGCCAGGAAACAGATAACGTGTCGGAACTCGTAGATTCTGAGGAGGTTTCGAGATCATTCAACGTCATCCAATGACCGGCCAGACATCGGACAAGTCTCCCGCACCATCCATGCAGCGGCGCGGGTGCAGCTCGCGGACCGCGGCGGCGCGGGCCGGCAGGCGAGACTCGTCGAGCGCGGCGGTAACGGGACGGGCGTCGCCGATCAGGATGGCTTGCGCGGCCGCGTCACGCCGTACTCGGTGAGCCGGTTGACGAGCGTGCGAAGCGACATCCCGAGGAGCTTGGCGGCGCGCGTCTGGTTCCCCGCGCACTGCTCCAGCGCCTGGAGGATCTTCTCGCGCTCCGCGGTTGCCTTCACTGGGACCAGCGTGCTGGCGGCAGGGCTCGAGGTCGGCGGCTCGACGGCTCGGGCCGTGCCGCGGGCGATGCGCGTGATGTGGCCCGGAAGATCTGCCGGCACGAGGGTGTCTCCGCTCGCGAGGACCGCGGCGCGCTCGATCACGTTGCGCAATTCACGCACGTTGCCGGGCCACGCGTAGCGCTCGAGGTAGCCGAGCGTGTCCGGAGACAGGCGCAGGCGCTCGATCCGGTCGAGCATGTGGCCCGCTGCAGCGAGGAACCGCTCCGCCAGCGGCGCGACCTCGGTGATGCGCGCGCGGAGCGGCGGGATGACGAACGACACCCCATTGAGCCGGAAGTAGAGGTCCTGGCGGAAGTTCTTGCTGGCGACCTCCGCCTCGAGATCGCGGTTGGTCGCGGCGACGAAGCGCACGTCGAGCTGCCGCGGCGTGCGGCCGCCGATGCGCAGCACCTTGCGGTCCTCGAGCACCCGGAGCAGCTTGACCTGGATCGACGCCGGCAGCTCGCCGACCTCGTCCAGGAAGATAGTGCCCCGGTCGGTCGATTCGAGGAGACCAGCCCGGGCCTGGTTCGCCCCGGTGAAGGCATTCTTCTCGTGTCCGAACAGCTCGGCCTCGAGGAGAGACGGCGGGAGCGCCGCGCAATTCAGCTCGAGGAAGGGCCCGCTGGCCCGCGGCGAGCGCTGGTGGATGGTGCGCGCGAGGACCTCCTTCCCGACCCCGGTCTCGCCGAGCACGAGTACGCTGATGGTGCTGCGCGCAGCACGGGTGACCTGCTCGTACAGCTCGTGCATCACCGGGTCGCGCACCACCATGCCGTCGTCCGGGGGGGATGCGGGGTCGCGGCCGGGCGGCGCGGCGGTGCGCCGGACGACGATCGTGATGGAGCCGAGGTTGACGCGCTCGCCGACCGCGATCTCGATGGTTTCTTTGGCCAGCTTCCGGAGCGGGTGCGTGCTCGCGGTATCGCTGGGCAAACGGGCGTCGCGCACGAAGGTGCCGTTGGCGCTACCCAGATCCTGGATCCGTAGCACCGGGCCGAGGTGGAGGATCGCGTGCCGCCGGGAGACCGAGCGGTTGTCGATACAGACGTCGCAGTCCTGGCCGCGGCCCAGTGTGACCAGCCCCTGGGCCGGCAGCGCCGTCACGCTAATGGTGTCACCGACCACCACGGCAAGCTCGAGGGCCGCTGGCGCGGCGCGGTCATCGCTGCTCGGCGCTTCTCGCTCCACCGTGGCGATTCTACCGCCGTGGCGCGCGTTGCGCGAATCGCGCAGGCCGAGCTCCCGCCAGCGACGCGGCGTGCGTGATTCGTGCAACCCAGCGCCCCGGCTCCGGGCTCGAGCTTAGTAGACTCGCGTATATCGGTGGCCGGCATGGGAGTTGCTTGTACCTCGGTCGCGAGACTCGTGACGGGAATGTTCGGGTCGGACGCGCCGATAAACAACGATGACGACGAGGGTAATATGAGACCGAGTTGGATGGGTTGGACCGTGGTCCTGTGGTGCACGTGGGTGGCGGCGTTCTCACCGACGGCGCTCGGAGAAGGTCCGATCAAGAACGGCCTTTCGAGCGGGGCGTTCCGCGCCAACGCGCTCACGACCAATCCCAAGTCCCTCGGGATCCTGATGAACCACGCGCTGGACAGTCTAGCGCTGGCCGCGTCGGAAGCAACCTACGTCGACGGCCAGCTCAAGGATCCCAGGGCGAAGGCGATGCTGACGGAGATCGTCAAGTGCGTGGTGCCCCAAGGGACCGTGGTCACCTATGCCGGAAGCAAGTGGCAGGGAGAGCTCGGGCTCTGCGCGCTCGATCCGGCGGCGACCAACCAGAGCTCGGGTCCTCCGGCCTGGGGACTTGGTGGGCCGAACCCGGCGTGCCAGCAGATCATCACCGCCTGCGTCATGGCCCGCGTGAACGCACTGCACCGAGCGATCCCGTTGCGGCTCGAGGGCGAGCCGTCTACGCTGTTCCCGCCGCGCGGTCCGGTGTCGACCGAGACCCACTTCCGAGAGAGCGATCCAGGCCAGGACCCGGCGGAAGGAATTCCGATCGGGAGCTTTAGCGGTCCGATCTGCCTTGCAGGGTACGAGTGTGACTGGGCGCCGGCGTACGTCGGGAGATGCAGCGCGAGCGGCGGGCAGATTCACCTCGGGATCCAGGGCTCGACTTGCACCTCCACGCCGGTGCGGGTGTGCGCCGGCATCCACGGCTGCTTTGGGAAAAACCCCGGCTGGGCCCTGCCTCACGACCTGCTGGACGATGAGGCCCCCTGGCAAGCCAACTACTGGGGCCTGGTGCAGCCTCTGACATGCGCCGGCTCCGAGATCGCCTTCGACTGTCCGACGGGGTTCGGCGGTTACTACAGCGTCATGACCCGGCCGACCCAGACGGGGGGCATCCAGTCGGTCGTGCCGGTGAGTCCGCGCCTCGTCCAGATGGGAGGCTCCGGCACCTACCCGGCGAACTCTAAGGATATATTCACATTCCGTGAGGGTGCGTTCTACGGCAACCTGTTCGCGCCGAACGAGCTGTCATTGAGCTGCGAGATGATCGACGACATCCAACGGAAATGTTCGCCGATCCCCGACACCGCGGGTGTTATCGAATGGTGTGACACTCGGACGCTTGCTACAACCGCGACTTGTGCTCCGATCCAGACCGTCCCCTACGGTAACGTCTATGCGTGCTATTCGCTCGCGCAGCAGCAGGATAGTCAGGGCAGCGGGGCGGACGAGACCGGCATTGCCTACCTCAACGACCGGATCTGCGACGAACCCGATCCGCACGCCGACTGCTTCCTCCACCCGCCGAAACGCTGTTTTTATACGGATGCTGTTACCAACGCGTCGATCGGAGCTCATTGTCAATGGACGGGCGATGGCGCCTATCACCAGTGCAAGGGCATGGATGGCACCAGCTATCTGACGATCACGACCTATCTCAACAAGCCGTGCGATCTGCTCGATGATGCCGGTATATGTAGTAAGATCTAGCCCGAGTTCGCCCCGAACCTGCCACCCTATCCGGCTCCCCCCGTCCGGCCACAGAGGCGGGTGCTCGCTCGGCGATTCGGGGCGGGGGCCTGCTGCGGGTCCCGCTCGTCGCGGTGCTCGTGCGGTTGCCGCCGCCGCCTCACGGCCGGTCGAGGCGTGCGAGTAGCTCGCGCATAGCTTTGAGCGCGGGCGGCGGCTCGTCGGCCACGGACCAGGCGTCTCGGACCCGCTCGGCGAGCCGCCGCGCGGCCTCGCGATCGCCACGCGCGAACGCCCGCAGGGCCGCGCGCACGTCTCCGAGCGTCGCGCCGTGGAACTCGCCGGCTCGCTTCATGATCTCCTGGTCGACCTGCTCGGCGAGGTCGTCGGCGCCGGTACGCTGGAACGCGTCCACCAGCGCAGCCGACAGCGCAGCCGGCAGCGCCGTGGTTCCGCCCAGCAGCGGCCGCCAGGCTCTGGCCGCCCCGGCGTAGTCGCGCTGGACGTAGCGCTCCGCACCGGTCGAGAACGCGATCGTCTCCGCCGTGACCGCACCGGGGAGCTGCGGCTGCACCGCCCGGAGGCGCTCGAAGCACCGCTCCGGCGCCGATGACAGCGCGCAGATCACGGGGACGCGCATGGGGACGGCCGTGAAGTTGCTCTCGAGTTGTGGTGGGTCCGGATCGAGGAAGCGCGCGACCATCCAGTCGGCGACCTCGGGGGCGCGGCCGAGCAGCACGGCCAGCTCGAGCGCGAACCACGCGATCTCGAACCGCTGTGTCCGGACCCAGCCGATGTCATCCGGCGAGAGCTCGGCCTCCCGTCGCGCGTGCTCGAGCGCTCGACCGAACAGCGCCTTGCTGGTCTCGACGCGAACGGAGATCAGGTCGCTCTCCACGAGGTGAAGCCGGAGCCCCCCTCGGCGCAGGTCGTCCGCGACGCCAAAGGCGTCGTCCCGCATCCCCGAGGCGAGCAAGCTACTGGCGAGGTTGTCCGCGAGGTACGCGTCGAACGGGGAGAGCACGCGTGCACGCCGCGCCTCGCGCAGCGCATCCGGATCGTCCGCGCTGGACCGGAATCCGGGCTGCAGCCACGCGTAGCTGTTCCAGGGCTGCCACGCTTGCATCGCGCGAACGGCGCCGCGTGCGCCGCTCGTGTCGCGCTCGAGCGTCGTGAGCTGCTCCCAGGGATTGCAGGTCCCGCCTTCCGGGTTGCTCGGTGCGTTCGCCACGGCGCGTCGCGCCCACGCGAGCGCCGCCTTGTGGTCGGAGGCACCCAGCAGGCACGACTGGATGGCCGCCGCGAACGATCGGCCCCACGGGGTCTCGCGCTCGAACAGCGCGGGCAGGTCGAGATTGCCTGGCGGGTCGCTCGGATAGAGGGTGTGGTTGATGCGCATCCTCGTCGCGACCGCGGCATCGGATGGATCGTAGGCGTCCAGGGCGATGTCGGGAGCTGGCTGCCCGAGCGTGAGCGCACACAGCCGCCGACCCTCTGGGCCAAGCTCGTGAACGCGGGCGCTCAGCTCGTCGAACCGCCGGCACTCGACCGGCAGGCTGCCGGCGTTGTGCGCGACCGCGAACGTCAGATCGAGCACGCCGAGCGCATCGTCGACGTTGTCGGTCCGCGCCCACCGGGCGATCTCGGGGGCAAGCGCGCTCGCCTTCGGGAGCAGGTCGCTGCGAATGAGGGGCGCCATGGCCGACCGGACCGCCTCGTACAGCCCGCGCCCCTGGCCGGTGGTGCTCGCGAGCTGGGTGCCATCGGAGCGATGGAGCGACAGCGTGACGGTGAAGCCCGCGGCGCTCCAGGTGACCTCGCCGTCTAGATATGCCTGCGCTGCATGCCGGGCCGCGGCCACCGTTTGGTCCTGCACCGGCAGCAATCCGTAGGGATCCCGCGGGAACTCGTCTCTGGGCTCGTGCGGAAGACCGAGCAACTGAGCGGGTACGAGCGTGCGCTCGGGTCGCCCTCCAAGGAGCACCCGGGCGCGCTCGCAGGCGATCGCCGCCGCCGCCGCTCCCAACCATCCCGCCGGCGCCTCGACGCCGGAGGCGCGCAGGACGGGACACGCGAGCTTGGCGCCGGGCGGATCGAGCGGCGAGATCCGAGCCGTCCATCGCCACGCGACGACCGCGCCCAGGATGGCGATGGCGGCGGCTGCACCCGCCGGCACCGCCCGGAGCCGCGCTGGGCGCGGGGTCGGCGCGCTCTCCTGTGTCGCTGCGAGTGGTGCGACCGTGCTCGAAGCGATCGGCCGGGCTGCGAGCGTCGCACGTGGCGCGGGCCCGTCGGCCTGCAGGAACCTCGCGGCGGGTGGGCCGAACGGCATGACCGGTGCGCTGGCCCACCTGCCGAGCAGCGCATCGACCTCGTGGAGGCTGACCGGCCGCTGCGAACGCTCGCGCGCCAGCATCCGATCGACGAGCCGCGCAATCTCCGGCGGGAGATCGGGGACGAGCTGGTCCAGCGGCTCGAACGGCCTCGCGAGCACGTTCTTCAACACCTGGCCGATGTTGTCCCCCTCGGTCGGGAGCACACCGGACAGGCATTGATAGAGGATGAGCCCGAGCGCCCAGACGTCCGCGCGGTGATCGAGGTCGGTCTCCCCGAAGACCTGCTCGGGCGCCATGTAGGCGGGCGTCCCCAGCACGGCTCCGGTGGTGGATCCAGTCGACTGCATCGCTGCTCCGTCGAGTGCGGTCAGCTTGGCGATGCCGAAATCGAGGACCTTGACAACGCGTTCGCCGGCCGCGCTCCGGGACAGGAAGATGTTCTCCGGCTTCAGGTCGCGGTGGACGATACCGAGGGCGTGGGCCGTCCCGACCGCGGAGACCACCGGTACCGCGATCGCGGCGAGCTCATGGAGCGCGAGCTTGCCTTCGCGTGCGAGCCGCTCGCGCAGCGATTCTCCGGACAGGAGCTCCATGGCGATGACCGGAGCGCCGTCCTCCAGCTCGAGCACGTCCAGGATGCTCACCACGTTGGGGTGTCGCACAGCCGACGCGGCGCGAGCCTCGCGGAGGAATCGCCGGCGCGCATCGGGATCGTCCGCCGCCTCCTTCAGGAACTTCAGCGCATGGTGCTCGTGCGTGGCGAGGTCCTCCGCTGCCCAGACCACGCCCATGCCACCCTTGCCCAGCACGCGCTCGAGGCGATAGCGCGCACCGATCAAGGCCCCCTGGGCGAGCTCGATGGGCACCACCCAGGAACAATACACGGTGCCGGGGGGTTGGGCCCTCGCAGCAAGACGACCAGCCCGCAGCTGAGGGTTGCGGTGCTGCCTCCACGCACGTGGCACGTATACCCTCGTAGGTAGCGCCGCAGCCTCGGACCAGCTCGAATGCTCGACGCTCCAGCGCATCGCTACCGGCGCTTTCGTCACAGCATACGTAGTTTCGAGGTCATTCACCGCTGTCCGATGATCGGCCGGACATCGGACAAGAGCTTGGGTCCCGCGCCGCGCCGAACGACGGGAAGATGTGCGAGGCGACGCCGAGCCCGACGAGCACCCCGAGCAGCGACAGAAAGGCGAGGCCGATCTGTCGCTTGTAGGCCCGCTTCGGCTTCCTGAGCGCAGTCGTCTTCTTCGTGCTCATCTTCGTGCGCATCGAATGGGTGCCGTGGCAGATCGAACGAGCGACCCAGGGCGCGTTTATGCCAAACGGCGCTCCTATGCAGCGGCTACACCGGCCATATCTCCCGGCGCCCTGCTTCGTCGCAGAAGCGGCCAAGGGGGCGCGGCATCGAGGATCAGGCGCGCGTGGTCGATGTGGCTTTGCCGGACTTCTTGCCGGTGGGCTTGTCGGCCGCGGTCTTGCCGTTGGCGTGGCCGTTGCCGGCGCTGGCGTGGTCCTTGAGCTTGTCGAGGAGCGGCGTCTTCTCCCATGTGAAGTCGGCGTCCTCGCGGCCGAAGTGGCCGTAGGCGGCCGTCTTGCGGAAGATCGGGCGGCGGAGGTTCAGCTCCTTGATCAGCATGCCGGGGCGCGCGTCGAACGTGGCGAGCACGGCCTTGGTGAGCTTCTCGTCGGACACCGTGCCGGTGCCGAAGGTATCGACGAGCATCGAGACCGGCTCGGCAACCCCAATTGCGTAGGCAAATTGCACCTCGCAGCGGCGGGCGAGGCCGGAGGCGACGACGTGCTTGGCGATGAAGCGCGCGTAGTAGGCCGCCGAGCGGTCGACCTTGCTCGGATCCTTGCCCGAGAACGCGCCGCCACCGTGGCGTGCATAGCCGCCATAGCTATCGACGATGATCTTGCGGCCGGTGAGGCCGGTGTCGCCCTGGGGCCCGCCGATCACGAAGCGGCCGGTCGGGTTGACGTGGATCTTGGTCTTGTTGGTGATGAGCTTGGCCGGGACGACGGGCTTGATGACGAGCTCGCGGATGGCTTCCTCGATCGTCTTCTGCTTGACCTTGTCGTCGTGCTGCGTCGAGACGACGATCGCCTCGACGCCGGTGACCTCGCCGTCTTCGTAGCGCACCGAGACCTGGGTCTTGCCGTCGGGACGCAGCCAGTCGATGCCCTTGGCCTTCTTCTTGCGAACCTCGGCGAGCTTGGCGGCGAGCTGGTGCGCCATCTGGATCGGCAGCGGCATCAGCTCCTTGGTCTCGTCGCAGGCGTAGCCGAACATCAGGCCCTGGTCGCCGGCGCCTTGCTTCGCCGGGTCACCGCGGTCGACGCCCTGGGCGATGTCGGGCGACTGCTGCTCGATCGCGACCATGACCGCACATGTATCCGCGTCGAAGCCCATCTGCGAGCTGGTGAAGCCGATGTCGCGGACGACGCCGCGCACGATCTTCTGGAAGTCGAGCTGCGCCTTCGTTGTGACCTCACCCGCGACCAGCACGAAGCCGGTCTTGGCCACGCTCTCGCACGCCACGCGGCTTTGCGGATCGACGGCGAGGCAACCATCGAGGATCGCGTCGCTGACCTGGTCGCACAGCTTGTCGGGGTGCCCTTCGGTGACGGATTCGGACGAGAACAGGTAACTGGCCATGGGTGGCGGGACTATTCAGCGACGCCACTCCGCTGTCAACGACGGAACGAGGTACGATACGCCGAACATGCGGGCGCTGTTTGTGGTCATTGTCATGACGGCGTTTGCTTGTGGCGGCCACGCCCCGGTCCCCAAGCGTGGGGTCGTGGAGAGCGACCTCGGCTCGTGGAAGTTCCGGCGGTTCCAGGGTCCGCTGCTGGACGTCGAGGTGTGGGTCGAGGGCAACAAGGCCGAGGCCTACAGCGCGAGCTACATCACGGCCGATGCCGAGGCGCGCGGCCACATCGACGACAAGGACCTGGTGAACGTGTTCGTGACGCGCTACGAGAACCCCGACGGCGTGGTTCGCGCCACGGTGAAGCTCGCCCGCCGGCTGGCCCAGGATGGCGGCTATCAGGTCGAGGAGGACAAGATCGCCGGGGCGCGCACGCTGACGATCACCGGGCGCGGCGAGGCCTGGGTCATGTGGCCGTCGAACAAGCACGTCGTCAAGGTCGGGGGGCGAGGGCGCAACGAGGTCCCCAAGTCGATGGTCGCGAACTACGTCGATCGCTATCCGTCGCAGCTGCCGGGTGGGGCGCTCGAGGGGGCCTTGCCGCCGGGGACCCCGGGGTCCGACGAAGCGCCGGAGAAGGGCAAGATCGAGAAGCCGGCCTACGATGCGACCAACCCGCACCCGGACATCGACCACTACGACCCCAACAAGGTGAAGATCCCCGAGCACAAAGGCGACGACGCGGGCGGCGCGGGATCGGCCAGCGACGCCGACGCCGCCAAGGCTCCGCAGAACACCGACGCGACCAAGAAGAAACCTCGCCGATCGAAGTAGTCGGCGCGCGGCGAACAGGCCAGAATCCCGCCGTCCCGTAGCCGAAGGAGAGATGCGTGAACAAGCTCGGTCTGATCGTGTTCTGGGTCGTGTTGTGGGCCGGCCTTACGGCATGCTCGAAGAAGAAGCCGGAGGAGGGTCGCGAGCCGGTGCAGGCGGCAACGCCGGGAGCCGTGGTCGGGAGCGCGGCGCCGTCGGCTCCAGCGCCGGGTCCGGGCAGCGCGGCACCGTCGGCTCCAGCGCCGGGTCCGGGCAGCGCGCCCGCTGGCAGCGCGCCGAGCTCGTCGGGCGTGGGCTGCGCGACCGCGACCACGCTGGCCTGTGAGGCCGGCCAGACCGATGGCTGTACGGGTGGCATGACATCTGTCCATGTGTGCGTGGCCAAGGATGCGAAGGCTGGACCCCCGTGCGCACAGCAAGCCACGTTGACATGCCCGGCCGGGCAGGTCGATGCATGCCTCCACGATCCACCGCAGGCGAACAACCACGTCTGCGTGATCGTCGCCAAGTCGACCCCATGACAGGCCTCCCACGATGCTCCGACAGCTAGGGGCGACGTCCCCCGAAGTAGCCGCGTTGCTCGATCGCACCACGCGCATGGCCGAGGGCGTCGATGCCGCCGTCGCGGCGATCGTCGCCGATGTCCGCGAGCGTCGCGATGAAGCGGTCGCCGAGTACACCCGGCGGTTCGATCAGCGCGAGCCGGTGGGCGGGAGCTACGAGCTCTTGGCCGAGCGCTGGGACGCGCGTGCGGCCACCGTGGCACCGCCGGTGCGCGCGGCCCTCGAGCTCGCGGCGCAGCGGATCCGCGCGTTTCACGAGCACCAGCGCGAGCCCGACGTCGACGTCGCGCTCGGTGGCGTGCGGCTCGAGCTGCGGGTGACCCCGCTGGCACGCGTCGGGCTCTACGTTCCGGGCGGCACGGCGCGCTATCCGTCGAGCGTGCTGATGACGGCGATCCCGGCCAAGCTCGCCGGCGTGCCCGAGATCGTGATGGTGACCCCGGGCGCGTCGGACGAAGCGCTGCTCGCGGCGCGGATCGCGGGGGTCGATCGCGTGTTCGAGCTCGGCGGCGCCCAGGCGATCGCGGCCCTGGCGTTCGGCACCCAGACCGTCCCGCGGGTCGACAAGATCGTCGGGCCGGGCAACGCGTGGGTCGCCTCCGCCAAGCGCCAGGTCTACGGCGAGGTCGACATCGACTCGATCGCCGGGCCGTCGGAGATCTTGATCATCGCCGATGGCGAGGCCAATCCCGCGTGGCTCGCCGCCGATCTGATCGCGCAGGCCGAGCACGATGCCGAGGCGCGGGCGGTGCTGGTCACGCCGTCGGAGCGGCTGGCCAGCGCGGTCGAGGCCGAGCTGGTGCGCCAGCTCGAGGGTCTCCCGCGCCGCGCGATCGCCGAGCGCGCGCTGACCAGCCACGGCGCCGCGGTGATCGTCGCGTCGCTCGACGCCGCGGTCGACTTCGCGAACCGGTTTGCGCCCGAGCACCTCGAGCTTGCGTGCGCCGATGCCCGCCGGCTCGCGGCCCGGTGCACCGCGGCCGGCGCGATCTTCATCGGGGCGTACTCGTCGGAGGCCGCCGGTGACTACCTCGCGGGCGGCAACCACGTGCTGCCGACCGGCGGCGCCGCCCGCTACGCCTCGCCGCTCGGCGTCCACGACTTTCGCAAGCGCACCCAGCTCATCGAGTACGACGCCCAAGCCGCGGCCGCGCATGCCGGCGCGATCGCCGCGCTGGCATCGTGCGAGGGCCTCGAGGGTCACGGCCGATCGGCGCTGATGCGGTCGGGGCGCGGAGGCACGCCATGACGGAGCGCCGTGCCGGCCTCGACGTCGATCACGGCGTCGATCACGGCCTCGGCCAGCTCGCCGCGCGGGTGCCCGAGGTGTTGCTCCGGACCGCGGCGTACCAGGTGCCGGTGCCACCTCGCGTGGTCGCCAAGCTCGACGCCAACGAGCTGCCGTACGGCCTGCCCGCGGAGCTCCGCGCCGAGCTCGGCCGGGTGCTCGCCGAGGTCGCGATCGAGCGCTATCCCGATGCTGCGGCGCGCCGCTTGCGCGCGGTGGTCGCCCGACAGCTGTCGGCGGCGACCCCGCATACGCCCATCACCGGCGACCAGCTCGTGTTCGGCAACGGCTCCGACGAGCTGATCGCGATCCTGTGCTCCGCGTTCGCGGCGCCGCGCGGCCATCGCCCCGCCGCCGTGCTCTATCCGGTGCCGAGCTTCGTCTACTACCGGCACTCGGCGATCGTGCGCGGCGTCGACGTGGTCGAGGTGCCGCTGACCGAGACGTTCGAGCTCGATGAACCCGCGATGATCCGCACGATCGAGGAGCACCAGCCCAGCGTCGTGTTCCTGGCGCTGCCGAATAACCCCACCGGGACCCTGTGGCGGCTGGGCTTTGCCGCCGAGCTCGCCGCGCGCTTCCGCGACGTGGTGATCGTCTCCGACGAGGCCTACGTGATCTACAGCGGCGCGACCTCGCTGCCGGTGCTCGCCGAGCACCCGAACCTGGTCGTGATGCGGACCCTGTCCAAGCTCGGCATGGCGGGCCTGCGCGTCGGCTTCACGATCTCGTCGCCGGCGATCGCCGCGCTGCTCGAGAAGCTGCGGCCGCCCTACAACGTCAGCGCGCTCGACCAGCGCGCCGCGGAGTTCCTGCTCGAGCACGCGACCGAATGGTGCGCGGCGCGCGCGGCCGAGGTCGTCGCCGAGCGCGCGCGGCTCGCCGCGGCGCTGACCGCGCGCGGCTTCGAGGTGTTTGCCAGCGAGGCGAACCTCGTGCTCGTCCGCACCACGGGCGCGGCGGCCCTCTGGCGGCGGCTCGCCGATGCAGGGGTCACCGTGCGGCTATTCGATGCCGGCCGGCTCGCCGGTTGTCTGCGGATCACCGTGGGCACCCCGGCCGAGACCGAAGCACTGCTCGCCGCGCTGTGACGGACGAGCCATCGTGGCCAGCGGCCGGCCACCCCCTGGACGAACAATGGGGGAGGCGCGCGAGTAGGCTTCCGAGCGGGTCCTCCGAGCAAGGCAACGCGCAGCGCAGCGATCGATGTTGGTGGCGTGGGTGGGGCTGCTTGCCTGGTCGTTGCGCAAGATCCCCACGCTGGCCACCCTCGGCCGCTGGGTTCCGCTGGGTACCTGGGTCCTCCCGGTTGGGGGAGGACTCGCCACGATCGCGGGAGGAAGCCTGCTACTTCATGCGCATCGGCTATTCATCTGACCGTAATTCCACGGTTTCCACCTGAGGTGCGAAGCGGTCCTCGGGGTGCGCTGCGCCTTGCATGAGGCCTCCTGTCACAAATGGTCCTAACGGGGTCCCCCATGATGCGAACCGCGCTCCTGCTCTCCGGCCTGCTTGTCGCAGCTTGCACCGTGGGAGAACTCCCCAAGACCGGTGGCATCGGTGGCACTGGAGGAAATGAGACTCCCGGCGTGGACGCTGGGAGCAACCCCGGGACCGATGCCAGTGGCGCTCACGCCAACGGCTGCGTCGATCGGATCGTCCCGGCGGGCGACGCTCATCAACACGGCGGCACCGGTGGGCCGACCCACGCCGGAGAAGGCTGCGTGGTCGGCGGCTGTCACCTGGCCAGTAACCTTGGCGCCGGCGCCCCTGGCTTTCAGTTCGCGGGGACCGTCTACAAGCCGGACGGGACGACGCCGAGCACCGGCGTGACGATCCAGGTGAAGTCTGCTGCTGGCAAGATCGCCGTCGGCGTCAGCGACAGCGCCGGCAACTTCAGCATCCCGGCGGGTACGCTGCAGGCGGCCTTCCCGGCAACCACCAACGTGACCGTGTGCCCCAACGTCACGCCGATGGTCTCGCAGCTCGTGCAGGCCGGCACCGTCCCCGGCAACAACTGCAATGGCTGCCACGTCACCGGCGGCTCGGCCGGCAGTCGGATCACGATCGCCGATAACTAGCACCTCGTCACCGAGGGTTTGACCGCGGGGCGCGGTTACTTCTTCTTCTTCCCCGCGATCAGCCGTGCGTAGGCTTCGGCGGCCGACTTGCAGATCTGCTTCAGCGCGGTGAGCTGAAGCGGCGACAGCGACGGCGCGTGGCCGTACAGCACGTTGACGACGCGCTTGCCGATCGTGATCGCGCCGGCCGTGACGATCGGCGGCTCGGCGCAGCCCAGGACCTTGTAGAGGTGGGAGTTGACCGTCGACGGCGCGAGCGAGCCGTGGAACACGTGGTCCTCCGCGGCGATCGCGGCCTGCACGACCGACGGGGCCTCGAGCGGGATCAGGAGGTGCTCGACGTGGGCGTAGCCGGGGAGCTCGCCGAACGCCCGCCAGCCGAACGCAAGATTGTCGCGCACGGCGAATACCACGGCGGCATCGAACGTCGCGGACGCATAGCCGAGCAGCACCTCGACGATCCGGTTGCGGTCGGTGGCCTGGGCGAGCTCGCGCAGCGCAAGGTCGGGCGTGAGCTGTGCCGGGGCGATCGGCGGGGAGCTCGGCAGGCGGGTCGCGATCGGCGCGGACGGCTGGAGCGGCGTCGCGCTCGGCGCGGCTTCCGCGGGCGCCGCGTCGTCGGCGTCGAGCGAATCGATCAGATCCTCGGCCTCGAGCTCGAGCGCCTCGGAGTCATCGAACATCTTGGTGAGCTTCACGCTGCGCAGGTGGGGCCCTGGCCCGGGCGCGGCGATCGGCGCGGCGGGCACCGGAGGCAGCCCGGGCAACGGCGGCGCGGGCAAGCCGGCGTCGACCTCACTATCCGTGCCGCGTGGCGAATCGCCGAACTTGCTGAACCGCGCGGGCCGCGCCACGCCATAGTAACGCTCGATGTAGTAGTAGATGCGTAGCTCGGGGGCAACGCGCGGCAGCACGCGATAACCGGTGATCGATGTCAACGCCTCGAGCGTCGCGAAGTCATGAGGGTCCTCGATCGCTGCGATCAGCTGACGATCTTGCACGACGAGCGGCACGCACTTGTGCTTGAACGCCTGCGCGGGCGCAAGGAGCCGCACCGCCGCGCGCTTGGCGCGCTCGAGCATCGCGCCGGTCGCGATCGGGATCCCGAGCTCGAGCCCCAGGTAGACCGTGAGCGCCTCGATATCGACGAAGCCGTGCTCGACCAGGACCGTGCCCAGGCGGCCGCCGTCGCGCGCCTGGTAGCCGAGCGCCGCCACGAGCTGCGTCTCGGTGAGTCGGCCGTCTCGTACGAGCATCTCGCCGAGCTTCATCTACCTGCGAAGGTAGCACGGACGTGCTATCGCAAACGCATGCGCGCCTGGGCGCTCGCGCTCACCGTCGTCGGCTGCAGCGGCAAGACCGATCAGGCACCGCCGTTGCCTTCGCCCTCGCCGGTGCCGGTGGTGCCCGCACCGGAGCCGGCTCCCGTCGCGCCTCCCGAGTTTCCCGAGGGGACGCGCTCGCTCGAGTTGCGCCGCACCGTGGGCGTGCGGCTCGAGCCGGGGGACGACGCCAAGCGGATCGGCACGGTGGCGATCGATACGCGCGTCGCCTGGGTAGAGACCCAGAAGGCGCGCGGCTGCGACAAGTCGTGGATCGAGATCCGGCCGCGCGGGTGGATCTGCGGCGACTACGTCGAGCCGAGCAAGAAGGCGCCCTACGGCCAGGAGGTCCCGCACCTCGATCGCGGCGAGGTCGTGCCGGGGATCTACGGCAAGGTGACGGCACCTAGCTCGGTGACCTACATCCTCGAGAAGCCCGAGAAGAAGAAGCCCGCGCGCAAGGACGCCAAGCGCGATGCCAGAAAGGACGCCAAGCGAGGCGGCAAGACCGAGGCCAAGCGAGATCCAAAAACCTCCGACGATCGGCGGCGGCCGGTCACGAGCCCCGAAGACGTCGACGATCAGGCCGGCGCCGCGCCCGCGCTGCCCCGGATGGTGGAGGATAAGCCGCTGGTCGGCTCGATCAACGTCCGACAGTACGAGGAGGTCACGGTCGGGGGCAAGCAGTACTGGAAGATCGACAAGAAGGACAACGAGTACGTCCTTTCGCAGGCGATCTCGCCGCACCGTCCGTCGCTGTTCGGCGGCGCGCGGCTCGGCGATGACACCGGCTGGGCGGTGCCGATCGCGTTCGTGTGGCCGCGCTACGGCGCCCAGCTCGTGTGGACGACGAACACCGCAGCCGGCGGCGGGGTGAATCGCCAGGTGGTGGCCCGCACCCCGGTCCCGATCCAGGACACCGCGGCTGACAAGGCCGGCAAGCCAACCGCGTACCGGATCGGCGCGGCCGAGTGGGTCGCCGCGGCGGACGTCCGGGTATTTCAACCCGCCCCGCCGCCGCCGCTGCTCGAGCCCGGCGAGCGCTGGATCGACGTCGACCTCGACACCCAGATCCTCGTCGCCTTCGAAGGCGAGCTGCCGGTCTACGCGACGCTGGTCTCGTCGGGCGGCACGACCACGCCGACCGAGACCGGCGTGTATCGCATGTGGCTCAAGGAGTCGGAGGCCGACATGAAAGGCTTAAACGGCGAAGATCCGTACTCGGTCGCGACCGTGCCGTGGACGCAGTTCTTCTCGCCCGAGAAGGGGCTCGCGCTGCACACCGCCTACTGGCACGACCAGTTCGGCACGCGGCGCAGCCACGGCTGCGTGAACCTCGCCCCGCGCGACGCCCGCTGGCTGTACTTCTGGAGCGACCCGCAGGTGCCCGCCGGCTGGACCATGGCGGCCGGCATCGTCGAGGCGCCGGGCTCGATCGTGCGGGTTCGCAGCAAGGACGATCCGGCGCCCGAGGCGAAGGGCTATGCGAAGAAGGTGCTCGAGGCGCGCCAGCAGAGTGCGCCGGCCCAGTGACGCCCCGGCGGGGCTCGCGAGGCCCAGCGAAGCCCGCCGCGCGGCGCGATGCTCATCCGCGCCACGCCGTCCAGGCGAGCCACAGCCAGCCGGCGAGGAACGCCAGGCCCCCGAGCGGCGTGACCGCGCCGAGCCCCTTGATCCCGGTCAGCGCGAGCGCGTACAGCGAGCCACTGAACAGCACGATGCCGGCCTGGAAGATCCAGCCGGCAGTCTGCGCGCCGCGGGCCGCACCGACGGTCGCGATCAGTCCGGCGAGGATGATCGCGACGGCGTGGTACATCTGATAGCGCGCCCCGGTCTCGAACACCTCGAGCGCGCGCGCGTCGAGCCGATCGCGCAGGCCGTGCGCCGCGAACGCGCCCGCGCCGACGGCGATCGCCGCGTTCAGGGCACCGAGGGCGATCAAGGGAGAGCGAGCGTCTGCCATGGCCGTATTCTAGCGTGGCCGGGTGTGCGGGTCAGTCGTCGTCGATGCGTTGGCCAAACCACCGCGCGAGCGCGGGCTCGTCTTCGGGGCGACACACCACCGAGACGTGATCGCCCGGCAGCAGGCGCAGGACGCCGCGACCGGCGTATAGCTCGTCGCCGCGGACGACCAGCGCGACCGCGGCCTGGTCGGAGCACGGAAGCTCGGCGAGCGGGCAGGCCGCGGCGGCTGCGTGGTCGTCGACGCGGAACGTGACGATCCGGGTCGCGAGCGGACCGCGCGAGCTGATCGCGATCGTCGCGGTGGGGGGCGACGGCACGACCTCGACGAGCCCGAGCCGCCGGGTCAGCGCGGGGACCGTCGCGCCCTGGAGCACGACGCCGAGCACCACGACGAAGAACACCAGGTTGAAGATGTCGATCGCGCGGGCGACGCCGACCAGCACCGGGAAGGTCGCCAGCACGATCGGCACCGCGCCGCGCAGGCCGACCCACGAGATGTAACCGACCTCGTGGAGCCGGAACCGCCAGGGCAGCAGGCAGAGCGCGACCGCGACGGGCCGCGCGACGACCAGCAGGCACAGCGCGAGGGCGAGGGCGACCGGCGCGACGGCGACGAGCTGCGACGGATAGACCAGGAGCCCGAGCGTGAGGAACACGCCGACCTGACCGGTCCACGCGAGGAAGTCGTGGGTCCGGCGCACCCCGGCGCGATCGGGGAGCCGGTCCTCGTCACCGAACGTGAGGCCGGCGACGTAGACGGCGAGCAGGCCGCTGCCGTGGACCACGGTCGCCCCGCCGTAGGCGATCGCGGCGAGCGCGGTGGTGACCACCGGGATGAGGCCGGCGATCGTGGGCGGCACGCGGCGCAGCGCGACCCGACCGGCGAGCGCGACGCCGAGCCCGACCGCGGCGCCGATCGCGAGCTCCAGCGGGACCCGCCAGACCAGCGACAGCAGGACGCCGTTGCCGCGGCGCGCGACCTCGGTCATCGCGACCATCAGCAACACGGCCATCGGATCGTTGAGCCCCGACTCGAGCTCGATCGTGGCCCCCACCCGATGCCGGAGGTGGATGCCGCTGCCGCGCAGCACCGAGAACACCGCCGCCGCGTCGGTCGGCGAGACCACTGCGCCGAGCAGGAACGCCTGGGTCCAGGCCAGGCCGAGCGCGTGCGCCAGGGCCGCGACGATCCCCGCGGTGACGGCCACCCCGACCGTGGCCAAGGTCATCGCCGGTCCCAGCGCCGGCCGGACGTGCGCGAACCGCGTGCTCAGCCCGCCATCGAACAGGATCAGGACCAGCGCGATCGTTCCGAGCTGGTAGGCCAGCACGTGGTCGTCGAACTCGATGCCGCCGATACCCTCGGAGCCGGCGAGCATGCCGATGCCGAGGAACAGCAGCGCGACCGGCACCGACGGCCGGCTCACGCGGGTCACCAGCGCCGCGATCGCGATCAGCGATCCCAGCGCGAGCAGCGTGACGGCCAGCTCGATCGGTACAGACGACGCCACCCCGATCAAGCTAGTGGTTGACCGGTCATCAGGCACCTCGGCGATGGAACGAATCCGGCGAGCGAACGACGCGTGGCGCGACGCACCCTTCGCGCGTGTCGGTAC
>Ga0070690_100000539_pt1 | contig 18931 bp, 16 predicted proteins | sample KBSS33HmetaG_FD_64671 | JGI IMG/M metagenome (GOLD analysis project Ga0070690, IMG submission 64671) | Switchgrass rhizosphere microbial communities from Kellogg Biological Station, Michigan, USA - KBS S3-3H metaG | ecosystem: Host-associated > Plants > Roots > Rhizosphere ... | reverse complement strand
CCGTCCATTTTGGGCATGCGAAGATCGGTCAGCACAAGCCCAGGATGCTCACGCTCGAGCAGCGCCAACGCCTGACCGGGGTTGGACGTCCCGATGCAGTCGTATGGCACGCGGCTCAGGATCCGCCGGCAGTTCTCCAACGCATCCTCTTCGTCATCTACAATCAGAATTTTGCCTGCGATTCCCACGATGCCCCTCTCGCAGTAGTAACGGACCGTCCGACGGTCGGCAACACTACGGTAAAAATCGCCCCTGTTTCGCCGTTTTTCACTTCGATGCGTCCTCGATGGTCCGAGACGATGCCGTGGGTCAAGAACAATCCGAGTCCAGTGCCATGTCCAGCGGGTTTCGTACTGAAGAAAGGCTCGAAGACGCGGTCAATGTTGGCACTGGGTATGCCGGGACCGTTGTCCGCGACACGGATTTCCACCCATGGCTGCCCTTCCATCTCAATGAGCGACGTCTGCACGGCAACCCAGCCGGCGCCGCTGCGTCCGCTGGCCGCGTCGATGCCGTTATTGATGAGATTGAGAAGGACGGTTTCCAGGCGGTCGCGGTCGCCCATAACGGGCGGCAACGTGGGTGTCAGCCTGGACTCCAGCCGCACCGCCAGTGCCGAAGTCCGCTCGCCAGCAAGGGCAAGACAGCTGCGCACCACGCTGTTCATCTCCACAGCCTTGAGCGTCGAGACGGTACCGCGGGAAAAGGTCAAAATGCTTTTGGTCACCCGCGAAATGCGTTCTGCGTGCGAACGAATGGTCATCAAATCCCGGCGCAACTCCGTCGACATCGGCAAGCGCACGGCATCGTCTTCCATACATTCGATGCGGTTCAAGATGATGCCTAACGGATTGTTGATCTCATGGGCGATGCCGCTGGCGACCTTCCCGAGAGTCGCGAGGCGTTCCGCCAGCTCCAGGCTCTGCATGTGCTTTGTGATTTCCTGCGTTTTCTCGTCGACGCGGCGCGCCAGATCGCGATTCAGCCCTTCGAGTTCTTCCCGCGACGCCTTCAACCGATCGGCCATGCGGTGGACAGCGGCGGACAGATTTTCAAACTCGTCACCTGTCTTAATATTGATCGGCGCATCGTACGTACCCTGGCTGATCGCCTCGACACCGGTCTGCAGCAGTTGAATCGGCCGGGCGATCCGGGCCGCCACATACCTGCCCATCGCCCAGAGCAACACCAGCATCACCATGCCGATCGCCGCGAGATTTCTCACCTGATCGTGGATCGGCGCGTAGCTCTCTACCGGCTGCTGCCTGACAAAGACATGCCAGGTATTGTCGGGCAGCTTGAGTCCATTCACTGGCGCGTATCCCACGACGGTGTCAGACGCTCCATGACCGTCGTCCTCCGCAATGGCCCAGCCGGGGTCGGATGAGACAATCATGGCCATCAGTTGGCTGGGGATACGATGCGCCTCACGAGCGAGAATAGGGCAGACCAGCGGTTGACCGGCCGAGTTGAACAACATGGCATGGCCGGTTTGTCCGATCTTGATCTGGGCAATCATTGCGAACAAACCGTCGAAGCGATAGGAGGCGACCACGGCGCCGATCACGTTCTGCTGCCGGTCGTCCAAAATTGGCACCGCGATATCCAGTGTTTCATCGGATGCTCTGAAGGCTCCTTCCTCTGGGGGAATGAGCCCGCTCAAAAACACACCTTCATTGCTTGCGCGAATGGCTTTCCACCACGCCTCATCTCCAAAATAATACCGGTCCGGCTCAGAGCTCGCCGCGACGAGCGCACCGTGTTGGTCCACAATCAAGAGGCCGATGACCTTGTCGCCGTCGCGGACCTTGGTCTCTAAAAGGAACCGCGAGAGCTCGGCGTTCAACAATGACGCGGCCTGTTCGCTGCCCTCCTTCCAGAGTTCGATCCGGGAATTAATCAGGAGTGCCGTCTTCTCCTTGTCGGGTGAATAGGCCATATTGGCCACTTCGACCGGCAGGCGCACGCGCAGCGGTGCCGAGGCCAGCAAGCGGACGTTGCGCACCTCGCCCTGCACGAGCATCGTGACCGCATCGGCCGCCTGAACGGCGACGGCCTGCAGGTTGCCGCCGATGACGTCTCGCAGCGATCGCATGCCGGACACGTAGGCCAGCACTAAGCCGATCACCAGCGGGATACAACCCACCAAGACGATGGCCCAGACAATACGTCCACGAATGGTTCGGATTTTCACGACGGACTCCGGCCTCGGGTGCGTCATTTTACGCAACGGAGACGGCAAAACTCCAGCCCGCACTGTGCAGCGGTTCAAAACTCTGAGAAGGAACGGCTGAGAAAGGACCTGGAGAGATTCAGCAGCATCCCCGCAGGGCGGTCAAATCGACCGCCGGCAAGGCCGCAGCGAACGAAGGGCCGAGGCGTACCCCGGTCGGTACGTCAAGGGTCTGAGGGATGCGAGCACCATGGGCGCCGTCGCGTCTCGGCGCGACTTGCTTTCACCGCCTTGCCTAGAAGAAGGACATTGAGGCGTAGGTCACCGTCGAATTGTATTGGTCGGTGATGCCCCGGTCATAGCGGAGCACCTGCCCCTTCTCGGCCTGGATCAGCCGCAGGAGGCAATAGATCGGTGAGAATCCCGAGATGCGCCGTTGGTCCTTTTCTTTTTGGATATAGGCCGCAAACTCTTCCGGCTTGAGATCCTCGACGTACTTGAGCATTTCGAGATCGTACTGCATTGACCGATGGAAAGAAAAATCAGTCGGCGGCGTGCTGTCCCCATAACGCATGCCGAGATGGGCCAACTCTCCCGCAGCAATGACACAGGCATGCTTGCCGGAAGCCGAAATAGCCTCGCGCATGGCTGCCAGACACCGATCGACCGACGCGCGCACGGAGGGATCATTCAAGCTCATGGCAGAGAAGGACGACAGGACCGGCACAAATGTCATCGGATCGGCAGCCCCGGTATTGGTTTGGACAAACGGCAATTGAAATTCGATCGCGTGCTCGGAGAGATGGGCGATGTCTTCGGCAAAATATTCCGGCACGAGCGCCTTGAGACGGTCTACGATGGGCTGGTCAACCGGCACGACACCCAAGGGCGTCTCGAAATCCTTATCGGTGAGCGCAAAGGGCTGTTCGAGTCCGGCATGCGCGGTGCCGATGATGATCAGCACGTCCGGCTGTTGGGCTTCCTGAAGTTCCTTATACGCCCAGGCATAGATCGGACCGGCCTGCTTGAGCTCATAGGTCGGCACCACTATGCCCTTGATCGATTTGCCTTTGTTGTCTGACGGCTTGAAATCCGGCCCTTCCTTGGACGAAAAAAATCCATCGATCTGTTTCTTGAGCTGCCCCCTCTCCCCTTCGTAGCTCTTCCCCGCAAAGGCCGCGGGGCGCACCGCGGCTTGCCGATAGGCGGCGCGGACCTGGTCCTTGGCCCCTTCCGCACGCTCGCCCTCGAGGAACAGCTTGGCATCGAGGTCTCCGACCAATTGCTCGACCTTGGCGGGCGTCAGAAATTCGCCGAACCGTTTGAGGTAGAGCGCGCCAATTTCCTGTAATGAATGGTCACCGTCGAAATGTTGAATGATGAAGAAATAATTGAGCGGGAGCACAAGCTTGTCTTTGCTGAGGCCGCTGGGGTCCCACAGCACGACGTATTGCTCTTCCCCTTCCTTTACCGGGGAAAACTGGAGATTTCTCAGGATGGGATACTGTTTGGGATCTTTGGCAGTGCCTGTCGTCATAGGTGTCCCTCAGGCGAAAGCGGCATTCTAACGAACCGGTTTCCCGCCCTGCAACTACCGCGAAGCAGACCCTTCAGGGTTGTGAGGGGGATTCCGAGCCTCGACGGCTCAGCACGACGAGCGCGCCAATGGTCAGAATGAGGAGCCACCATGTGGGGTAGCCATAGGAGGCATCGGAAAATTCGATGAGGTCCGTCAACCGGCCGATCAAGAGCGACATGCGGGCCATGACGGTGTAGCCGAACGCCGCACCGAAGGCGATCATGAGAAACACGATGCCCGTCCTGGCCACCATCCTGCCGGGACCGCTGTGTTCGATGGAGAAGAAGAAATAAAAGAGCACCGAGCTCACCCCGACCAGGACAATGATCGCATTGAGATTGCTCGCCGGATCGAGCAGGCTCATTGAAAATGTCAGACCGTCGCCGCCGGTCATGGAGAGCAGCGGCCTGATGGTGTCTTCGATCTGCTTCAGGATAAAGGACGAGATGGTCCGTGGAATGGCTAGACCGGAGCCCAGCCCTACGATAAACGCAAAAGCGTATCGGGACATCCAGGTGGCTTTCGGCACATAGCGCGTCAGCATCAGCAGTCCGATGGCCACCGGAATCAGCAGGGCAATTTCCCCATGTTCGACGATCGGCTTATAGATCAAGTGCACGACCACCGAATCGCACGTTTTGACGATGGTGTATCCGACGGACACGCCCACATAGAGATGCTCGGCAAGTTTGAACAGCGGGTTGTCTTTAAACAAAAAAGAGAAGATAAACAGAGTCAACCCTGTGGCCATCCAGGCGCCTAGAACGTTGGCATCCATCCCAACCATCCCCGCGTTACCGTGATTCCCGACTTCGGCCTTGCTGGTGCCGAAGCGAAAAATAGAACACATTGCAGATCGCGACGAGCACGATGATGGCCAGATGGGTTGCCGACTGCGCGTCCATGCCGGCGACGGCGCGCCCCTTCCGCCCGACCAGGCTCTCATATTCCGCCGCGCCGCGCAGGCCGCCGATCAGGCCATTGAGCTGCCCGCTGCGCAACAGCGGGTACAGGCCTGGGGCCATCACGCCAGTGCAGCCGCCTCCCAACTCGAATTTGTACTTGTCCTTGCCGTACACGTACCAGGCTTCCACGCCGGGATTGCCGGCCCCGAGGCTGATGGCGTAAGTGACGTCCTTCAGGCTGCTGACGCCTTCCAATACAGGAAGCCCTTTGGTCGACTTGCCGCCGTAATCGCTCGGAAACGCCGAATACAAATTCTGGCCCATGTTGATGATGACGGCGGCGCCTCCGGGACTCCAGCCGAGAAAGACGTAGTCCTTCCCATTCTCCTTTCCCATCTCCTGGGCGACCTGCGTCAAGAGTTGGTCGGCCATACCGGTTCCTGACACCCAGAGCGTCATCGCAACAACACGAAGGTTTTTCCGGAAGGCATGCCGCAAGAGCGCGATGGCCTGGGGATGCAATTCCGGTTTGGATGCCGGATCAAAATCGATGGACAACAGAAAAACCGAGCCCTCTGGCAATGACTCCATGTAATCGTAGATGCTGCGGACCTCGGGGGAAATTCTGATCGGCAGCCCGACCGGATAGAGCAGCGGCAGCAATGTACAGAGACCGATCACGAGGAAAATGATCCGCCTGTCGATCTTCAACATGCGCTCGGAAAACGTCATGTCATGCCTTTTCCGCTTCCTGCCGCCCATGCATTGCGGGCGGCGCCGAGCGGGGGGACGGTTTACACCCACCCACCCCGCCGCGCCAAGACGCGGCTTGCACCAAGCGCGCGCAGCGGGGGTCCCTACACCGGGCAGGGATGCGAGCACGACGGGGCTGCTCGGCGACGGGACCCGCGAGTATCACTCTTTTCCTCCGCCCAAATACGACCGCTCGAGACCGAAAATGATCTTGAAGGACAATGCGATGGCGCCAAGGCTCACGCCGATCAGAATGGCGCGCCGGACCGAGGCATTGAGCACGTTGAGAATCCATTGCGACACGTCGCCGCTCAAGGGAATGAGGTACTCACCGAGCGGCACCCGGCCCATCATCACGATCACCGCGGCGACCAGCAGAACCGCGGCCTCGCGGCTCCTCGCGCGGAACGATCGATAGGCAGCCGATGCGATAAAGAAGGCCAGGATGGCGAACATCGTGCCTTGCAAGGGCACCATCATGAAGCTGTACACCCAGCCGAACGCCGTCATCGCCCCGTCCAGATTCTCCTTGCCCCGAGCCAACGCCCCGGCGACAATCGTCATGAATACTCCGGCATAGAGCACGAAACTGTACCCCCACCCGGCTTCCTGCCGGCGGATCTTGACCGCATGCTGGTGGAACAAACTCGTCACGCCCAACACCAAAGCGAAGCCGCCGATGATCTGCAGCCACTTGGTGGCGGACGTCAACAGGAGTTCGGAGGACGGATGCGGGACATAGTATTGCCCGGCGAACACGAGGCCGGTCACCATCGTGATCAGCAGGGGCAGCTGGCGGCGTAAAAAAATCATTTGAGGTCCTTGAACAAATCGAGAACCAGCTGCGGCCACGACGCACCGGTCGCCGCGCTGACCGTGGCAAGCAGGGTGCCGATCAGGATGACGCTCAGAATGACCGCTTTGCCGATGTCCTGTCCGCGCAGGGTGCCGACCTGGATCGGTTCCTTGGAGAGATAGGCGCTGGCCGCATAGAGCTCCTCGCCGATCAGCGTGTAGTCGCAGGTGGTCACAAAGAAGGGCAGCTGGTGATCGGAGTCGGTCCCGGCGATCTGGATCGCGCCCGTGCTTGCGCCGGTTTCGGTCAACAGCAGTGATTCGGCAAAATAAGATCCCATAAAAAAATTCGCCGCGGGTTTCTTGCGTAGCATGATCCCGTCCACGGCAGCCGTGTAGCTGAACTGATCGGAAGTAATAAAGAAGTTCGAGTCCTCTTTGAAGAGATCCGGTTTCCCCGCCTCAAGATAGGCCTGCTTCGTGATTTCCTGACACACCGCCATCGTAATCGGATCGCGATGGGGCACCATCAGTTCGGTCTCATAGGCGGCGGTCCGCTTGGCGACTCGTCCGAGAATGACGGCTGCCGCGATCGTCGACGGATCGCTCATGTCATGCGCACCCGTGAGATAAAGAATCGGCTTGCCCAACTCGGTGGAGCGTCCGATGGCTTCATCGACAGCGTCGAGCCCCGGAATGCGGCGCAAGAAGATGTCGTTCCGTTTCGCGTGGCTGATCGCATAAAACACGAGCGCGCCGAAGCCCAGCGCCAGCACCAGGTTGTTGATCTGATTCCAATTGAACCAATTGGCCTGAGGGGTCGCCTGGAGCACAGGACCGAAGATCCGTTCATCGCCGCTGCGCATCGCGATAGACACAGCATAGGCAGTGCCGTCTTTCAGATCGACGCCCTTGCCACTCTTGATCACATAGTGATGCCAGGTGCGTTCGGCAGCCCTGGTCCACCAGGCTCCCTTGGCATCTTTCACATACCGGGTATTCGCCGGAAACTCGGCAACCACTTTGAGTAAAGCCGGATCGCTGACACCCGCCTCACCGACGAGGACCTGATACTTCGCGTCAGGCCCATCGGAATGACTCGGGGTCCAGACGGCGGTCAAACTTCCACCGCCATCGTTCGGCGTATCGACGACGTGCAGATCGGCAGGAGCAGGTAGCGTCGCGTGAGCCGATGAAGAAGAGAGGAGTTCAGCAAGACAGATGAACGCGAGGAACCCATTCACCATGAGGATGTTCAACAATACGCTCGGTAAAGTCCCGGCGCGCTGGGGCGGGGTGGGTAAAAGTACGATCTTTTTCAACATCCTCACGCGCCTTCGATCACCTCGATATTGGTCCTCGGAATGACGGCTCGCGCACCATCGGCAAAGGTGACTTCCAATACACGGACGTCGCTCTCGGTGGGAATTCTGGCGAGGTCTGACGGAAGCGCAGACACCTCACCGATTTTTCCGAAGAGCGGATCCCGAATGATCCGAACGGCATCCCCCAACCGGATCCCCATTCGTTCGCTCTCTGTCGGGGCATCGGTCGCGACTGCTGGGCGCGGAATGATGATCTCCGGACGGATCACCCCGGCCCTGATCTGTGTCGAGCCGGAGATCGACGCCTTTTGCCCGCTATGGGCGGACAACAGCCGGAAGGTCTTCGAGGCCATCGGAATCGCCCCGAACCCCTCGGTGAGAATCAGCGTGAACCCCACCTGCTCGCTCCCGGTGATGGCGACGCCCAAGTCATAACCCAACAACGCGCGGAGATCCTTATCATGAATTCCGCCGACAACCAAGCCGACAATGCCGAGTTCTTTCGCTCTGACCATGGTCTCTGCGGGAAGAAACGATCCCCCAACCACGATCTTTCCCTTCATGTCCGGTTTGAGATGGCCGGGGCCCAGCGGCTCGTCCGGCGAGGCCACCGCCACCTGCAACTCACCCCAGACTTCGCCGCCGATGCCAAAAATCCCCTGCACCAGACTACACGTCGATTCCACCAGGACGCCCTGACGGGGGATGGTTTCCACGATCGTCCCGTCGATATAGGCCAAAAGGTTGAGGAGACGCGGAGGTTCCCGCAGCAGCACCTGTCCTGTCACTTCGGACAGCGATTCGACCGTCCCAGCCACCGGAGAACGGATCTCCGTTTTGAACCACTTGATCAACGGCTTGTTTTCCGCAAGGATTTCGTCCTTCGCAACGGTGTCGCCCTCTTTTTTGACCAGATATTCCTTGATCTCATCCGGGGCGATGCTGAGTTGATTGGCCAGATTGACGGGATAGACTTTCCCGGGAAGTTCAGCGCGGGCGACGACCTGATGCGACCGCACGCGATCCCCGACCTTCACCAACAGCGTTCCCGGCAGCGGCAACAGCCGCCGGCGTTTGATGACCGTGCGATCAGCGACGGCTAGTCCTGGGGTATAGGAATGCGCCATGGCAAGTTGCTGAACAAGACCTCTCGCTTCGTTCTCAGTCGCTCAGAACCCTCGACGTTCCGGTCTTCCTTGAGGCAAAACATTTATCCGCTCGCATGTGATCGAGGCGAGCGGTTCAAGCAAAGCTTAGTGTGCACCGCCCCGGGTCCTTCCCTCCTTGAATAGCTCACAGCAGGAATTCCTGCCTATCCTTTCGGATAGAGATCCACGGCACGATACCACGTATTCAATGCCGCCACGCGAGCGGACGGATCGGCCGGTAACTGGAACGGGCGCCCACGGCCGTCGAACAACAGCCCAACGTCTCCCCCTTGCACGTCCCGAGTCATCGACCCACCGGGGCCCGCCCCCACATCGACGGATTTGACCGGATGCAGCGTGACTTTGGCTTTAGAGCCCGCCTTGAGCGGATACAGCTTGAGATCTCCGAAGAGCAGCCGGTCCTTCACCGTCCGGCCGTCGTCGAACGCAATTTCGTACTCGGCGCAGGGCTCGCCGGTCTTGCCCTGTCCGATCGGGGCGACACAGGTGCCTAGATAAATCATGCAGTCGCGCACGAACACATCGGTGGCGGCCTTCTCATTGAGAGTCGACAGCACGCCCAAGTGCGGCATCATGAAAATGCTGTCGACGGACAGCATGGTAAATCCCAAGGGTTCATACGCATCGATCATCATCAGCATGGACTGGATCCGCCGCGGGGCATGCGACAGAATGCCCCCGCTGCCGACGATCAAGTCCAACTTGCGCATATCGATCAACGTGCGGCCCGACGTCTGCTGCTCGAAGACATCCGAAATCGTGCGCTCCTGCTGAACGCCCTTCAGGCTCGTCGCCAGGGATTTATGATGGATCAATGCCAGCCGCAGGGCTTCGCGGGCAATCGCGTGCTCGATCTGCAATTCATCGAGCGTCTGCGGAATCGTCGTGGGACGGATCATTTTGTTCTTGATGCGGTTGCGAAGCGTCTGCTCGTCGATTGTGAAGGGCACCCAACGCATGATGTTGGCCAGTCCGGCCTCAGCCAGGACGTTGGAAATACTGTAGGACATGCCCAGGTTCGCGCTCACAGTCCGGTTGAAGACGCCCTCGAACACGGAAAACACGTCCGTCGTCGCCCCACCGATGTCGACGCCGATCAGATTGAGATGCTCGCGCTTGGCGATGGTTTCCATGATGAGCCCGACGGCCGCGGGGGTCGGCATGATCGGAGCACCGGCCATTTCGATGAGTTTCTTGTACCCCGGCGCCTGCTGCATCACGTGCTCGAGAAAGAGATCGTGAATCTTATTCCGGGCCGGAGCCAGATTTTCCTTCTCTAAGACCGGGCGGATGTTGTCCGTAACCTCCAAGGCCGTCTTCTCACCGAGGATTTTCCGGACTTGGGTCTGAGCCTCCTTGTTGCCCGCATAGATCAGCGGGAGCTTATAGGTCAGGCCGAACCGTGGACGCGGTTCTGCGGCGGCAATGTAGTCCGCCATCTCCACGACGTGGGTGACCGCGCCCCCGTCCGTTCCGCCCGACATGAGGATCATGTCCGGACGCATCGACCGGATACGCTCGATTTTTTCGTGTGGCAACCTGCCGTCGTTGGAGGCCAGCACGTCGATCACGATCGCGCCGGCGCCCAGCGCGGCCCGCTGCGCACTTTCTCCCGTCATGTTCTGCACGACTCCGGTGACCATCATCTGGAGCCCGCCGCCGGCGCTGCTGGTCGAGATGTAGATATCGACGCCGGTCTTCGCGTCACGACAGGGCGTAATGATCTGTTCGCCGTCCAGGATCTTCCGTTGGGAAAGCTCTTCGATTTCGGCGATCGCGTTTAACACCCCGCGGGTGACGTCCTCGAACGGCGCTTCCACGGTCGTCGGCGCCTCGCCCCGGTAGGTCTGGCGGTATTCGTCGCCGATCTTTTCGATCAGGATGGCTTTGGTCGTGGTGCTGCCGCAATCGGTGGCGACGATCACGTTCACGGGACGGTCGAATTTAGGCAACACGGAGGATGCAGACGTCATTGAGCCGATGCCCTCTGCATCGACGTGTTGGTCTCAATGAGGGCGACCAGCCTGGGGATTGTCTCCCGTCGTTCGAGGAGAGCGGCGACCCGCTCGATGTCCCTGCCTTCGAAGACGCATTCGATGATAGGGGTGAGCATATGCAATGCCTGGCTTCCCAGAAAGTTCATGGGACCCATGGATTCGAGAAAGATGGTGGCCGGAGTTCCCATACGGCGCTTGACCAGCGCGTCGGCAATGCGCTCCATGAGTTCGAGGTCTTCCTGGCTGAATTCCGCAGCAACCGGTTGCGTGGCGAACGCGTGCCGAAGCCCCTGATGCAGCTTGCGCAGTCGGTTGGCCAGGTGATCCTTGGACAAGGCACGCATAGGGTTGATCTGACAAGGAAAGCGGCGGTTGGGGCATTATATGAAGCGGCCACCGAGGAGTCAATTTTGTGTGAGGAATTCATCGAGCATCGGCGAGAGTGTTTCGAACCACCGGTCCGCCATGCGCGAGTCGCCGATTGAAGTGGGATGGGTGCCGTCGTAGGTCATCGAAGCGGGGTCAAATCCCGTGTATTGATCGACGAGGACAATGGGCGACGCCGTGCTGCTCTTGTCGGCAACCAGCGCAGGCAGTCTCGCGTTCAACGCTGCGGGAGGACAGTTGGACGAGTTAATCAGCTGAGCAACCAGGATTCGGATGCGCGGGTTGACCGTTTTCAGAACGTCGATGATGCCCCCGATGTCGGTGACTGTGCTCGCAACGCTTTGATGCTGGCAGATATCGTTGGTGCCAATGTGAAGCAAGACGAAATCCGGCGAGGCCGCCGTGGCCCAGGTTTGTATGTGGTTGAGGATTTCATCGGCCCTCCGTCCGGAGTGCCCTTCGTGATCCATGTCGAAATCGGGGTTCGCCGGGGGGCCGTTCCCGACCCCATGCCGTGAGCCCACGAAATCCACGTGATAGCCCCGGTCGATCAACAAATGCCAGAGGTAGTAGCGGTAGCTGTGCTGGCCAGTGTTCGATTCGGTAATGGAGTCCCCGAGGGGCATGATCCTCACCGTGGCGGTCGACCGTTGGGGGACGGGCGGAGAGTCTTCTGCTCCAGAGCCGCAGGCAGCCACCGTGCCAAAATAGATGGTAATGACAGCAGCCACGCTGACGAACCATCGACCTGGCGCAAGAGGAAGTGTGGGCATGGGTCAAGGAGAGAAGGCAGGCAACCTCGTCGTTTCTTTTTACGTTAACGGCGTTTTTCCGGGGCAGGTACTAGGGAAATCGAGAGGGGCGTCACTGACTCTGGGATCAGGCCTATGTGGCTAAGGTCTTTTGGCCGATTTTTCCTTCCGTGCCTTTCCACAAGCGCACGATATTGTCCTTGTGTTTGATCCAGACCAAGGTGCTGACGACGATGGCAAATATCAGGAATTCCTGCCGCTGCTCGTTCACGATGGCGACGACGGGAAACAATCCGAAGGCGGCCAGCGCCCCGCCCGACGAATACCGCCAGATGGCAACCGCGCCAAGCCATATCAGGAGCAACAAGGTGCCGATCGACGGTGACAATCCCAGGACCGATCCCAGCGCCGTGGCCACACCCTTGCCCCCCTTGAATGCGAGGAACGGCGAGAAGATATGGCCGACAATTGGAGACAGCGCTGCCAGCATGATGAAGGACTCCGTATGAAGCCACTGCATGGCCGCCCACCCGATCAGCCATCCTTTCCCCATGTCGCCGAGCAGCGTCAGTACGCCGGCCCTGGTGCCCGAGACCCGCAGCACGTTCGTGAACCCGACGTTTCTGCTGCCCACGCTACGCGGATCAGGCAGCCGCAGGACTTTCGACACGACGATCCCGAACGGGATGGCGCCCAGCGCATAGCCGAACACGACCAGCAGCCCGCAGAAAAGTTCTTCTTGCATGGTCAGGAGAATCGCCTGAAGGACTCCGGGAGAGACCACAAGGTCCGCATCGTTACATTACAGCCCTTTGGCCACCACTTGCTTCCAAAAACTCCACACATAGACGCCGCCTGAGAGATACCCCAGCACCAAGGACAGGTACAGCGTGACGCTCCCGGCCAAATGCAGATTACCCAATTCCGACAGCGCCGTGCCTTCGAGGATCAACATCGTGATGGCCACGACCTGCAAGGCCATCTTGTACTTCCCGGTCGTCTCGGCCACGATGATCATCCCTTCGCCTGCCGCAATGGCCCGGATCCCCGTGACGGCGACCTCGCGCGCGATCACGAGAATCGCGACTACGGCGCTCACGCGATCGACGTTGACCAACAGGATGAGCGCAGACAGCACCAGCAGCTTGTCGGCAATCGGATCGAGCAGTTTGCCCAACTTGGTGATCTGTCCGGTGCGACGGGCGATATATCCGTCCAACAGGTCGGTGATAGCGGCGACCACGAACACCACGGCCGCGCTCAAGGAACGGTCCGGAGTCGGCGTAAAAAACAGCATGACAAAGACGGGGATCAGCAGAATGCGCACCAACGTGATGACGTTAGGCAGATTCAGCGAGTCTTGGCCGACCGCTTTCCAGGCTTCGAGCACGCGATTCATCAATCAGCTCGCTCCGCGTTCAGACGATGCCGCTCTTCAAGAGATCATGGAGATGGATCACGCCCAAAATCTTTCGCTCTGCCTCCGTGACGACCAGCGTGGTAATCGAGAACCGTTCCATCCGTTCGACGGCTTTCGCCGCGAGATCGTCAGGCCCGATCGTTTTTGGATGGCGCGAGGCCAGCTCACCGGCGGTGGCCTTGGCAAAATCCCCGCCTTGCTGAACAAATCGCCTCAGGTCGCCGTCGGTGATGATGCCGGCGAGCTTCCCATTGCCATCCGTCACGGTCGTCATGCCCAGCTTCTTGGCGGTGATCTCCAAAATTGCTGCCGTGGCCGGCACGGCTTCAGAGACCACCGGCATGTCGGCTGCGCCGTGCATGAGGTCCTTGACCCGGACCAGCAGACGCCTCCCGAGCGTGCCGCCCGGATGGAATTGCGCGAAGTCCTCCTCCTTGAATCCACGCTTCTGGAGCAGCACCACGGCCAACGCATCTCCCATCGCCAGGGTTGCCGTGGTGCTTGCCGTCGGCGCCAAGCCCATCGGACAGGCTTCCTCGGATACGGAAACATCGAGCGCCACATCGCTGTTCTTCGCCAACGTCGAGTTCATCCGCCCGGTCATGGAGACGACCGGAATGCCCATCCGCTCCACGGAGGGCAGCAACTGCAAAATCTCCTGCGTCTCCCCGCTGTTGGAGATGGCAATCAGCACATCGGTGCGGCCCAGCATGCCGAGGTCACCGTGAATGCCTTCGGCCGGATGGAGAAAAAAGGCCGGAGTGCCCGTGCTCGCCATCGTCGCCGCAATCTTCTGTCCGACCAGCCCGGATTTTCCCATCCCGGACACGACGACTTTGCCCTTGCAGCGCAGCAGCACATCGACGGCCTTGCCAAATTGGCTGTCCAGCCGATCCACGAGCGTTTGCACCGCGCGCGCCTCAATCCTCAGCACGCGCCGGCCTTCGGCCAGGCTGCCGCCATTGGCCCGATCGGATGACCCGGACGACCCTTTGGCGGTCACCTTCGCGGATTTGCTGCGTCGCATATTCGCATCACCCGTTCGAGCAGAGACTTCAATTGATGGAGCGGAACCATATTGGGCCCGTCGGAGAGTGCCTCGTCCGGATTCGGATGCACTTCCATAAAGAAACCATCGACACCGGCTCCGGCCGCAGCGGAAGCCAATGGTTCGACGAACTCGCGCTGGCCGCCGGATTTCGTACCCCCTCCCCCAGGCAGCTGCACGCTGTGCGTCGCATCGAAAACCACCGGATACCCGAAGCTCCGCAAAATCGGGAACGACCGCATGTCGACAACCAGATTGTTATACCCGAAGGACGATCCGCGTTCGGTCAGGACGATGCGCCGGTTCCCCGCCTCCTCAACCTTTTTCACGGCGTTGGACATCTCCTGCGGCGACAGAAACTGCCCTTTTTTCACGTTCACCACCCTGCCGGTCTTGGCGGCGGCCACCAGTAGATCGGTCTGGCGGCACAGAAAGGCGGGAATTTGCAGCACATCGACGACCCGGCCGGCTTCGGCCGCCTGTTCTTCGGTATGCACATCGGTCAGCACCGGAACGCCGACCTGGCGCTTGACCTTCGCCAGGACCTCGAGGCCCTCCGCGAGGCCCGGCCCTCGAAACGAGCTGATCGACGTCCGATTGGCCTTGTCGAACGACGACTTGAACACGTACGGTATGCCCAGCGAGCGAGTAATTTCGGCAATGCGCCCCGCCGTCTCCAATACCAGCTGCTCGTTTTCGATCACGCAGGGCCCGGCAATCAGGAACGGCCGCTGCCCCTGCCCGACGGAAAATGCGCCGATGTCCACGAGGTGTGCCATAGCGGTTCAGTCTAACGGTTCACTCACCAGATGCTCAAACAGGAAAGGTTTCCCTCGCAGGAACGAGCCCGTGTCCAAGCAAGGCCCCAGTGAAGACAAGGCCGGAGGCGTCGTATTCTCACCCTCCCACCCCGCGCTGCCGAGACAGCGCGTTCCTCGAACGAGCTACGTTGAGGACCTTGTCGAGCCGAGAACGAAGTTGGGATCCTGTTTCAGCATCTCAGATCAATGTCCGAGTTTCTTGCGCAACGCCGCGCCGACAAACCCGCTGAACAACGGATGGGGACGGTGCGGACGGGAACAATATTCCGGATGGAACTGTGTCGCCAGGAACCAGGGATGGTCCTTGAGTTCGACGATTTCAACCAGCCTGCCGTCGGGCGAGAGACCGCTCAACACCAATCCCTTCGCCGTCAACTGCTCACGGTACGCGTTGTTGAATTCGAACCGGTGCCGGTGTCGTTCGCGAACTTCGTTCACACCGTACATTTTGTGGGCGAGCGTGCCCTCTCCAAGACGACAGAGGTAACTTCCCAGCCGCATTGTTCCGCCTTTGTCGCTCACGCCCTGCTGATCGTGCATCAAGTGAATGACCGGATGCGGCGACCGTTCATCGAACTCCGCGCTGTTGGCGCCTGCCAAACCGGCGACATGCCGCGCGAATTCGATCGTCGCGCACTGCATGCCGAGACAGAGGCCAAGGAAGGGCACCTGGTGCTCCCGTGCATACCGGATCGTCGTGATTTTCCCTTCAATCCCCCGCGAGCCGAATCCGCCGGGGATGAGAATGCCGTCCGCCTCACGGAGGATCCGTTCCGTGCCGAGTCGCTCGATCTCTTCGGACTCGATCCACGTGATGTTCACTCGCGTCTCATGGTCGATGCCGCCATGGACAAGCGATTCGGCCAGGCTCTTGTAGCATTCCTTCAATCCGGCATACTTGCCCACGAGCGCCACTGCGATCTCGTGCTTGGGATGCTTGATCTTCTGCACCATCGCGTCCCATTCGCGCAGGTTCGGCGGACCCGTTTGCAATCTCAGTTGCCGGACGATCAATTCATCCAAGCCTTCCTTGCGGAACACGATCGGCACTTCATAAATCGTTTCGACATCCTTCGCCGTGATGACCGCGTCCTTCTCCACGTTGCAGAACATCGCGATCTTGGCTTTCATTTCCGGCGGAATATAGCGGTCAGTGCGGCATAGCAAGATATTCGGCTGAATACCGATCTCCCGCAGCTTGTTGACGGAATGCTGCGTCGGCTTGGTTTTCAGCTCTCCGGCTGCGCCGATGTAGGGCACCAGCGTCAGATGCACGTACAGTACGTTTTCACGCCCGACGTCGTACGGCATCTGCCGGATCGCCTCCAGGAAGGGAAGACTTTCAATGTCGCCGACGGTCCCGCCGATTTCGACGATGGTGACATCCATGCCTTGGGAGACGCGCATAATGCATTGCTTGATCTCGTCGGTGATGTGCGGCACGACCTGCACGGTGCCGCCGAGATAATCGCCGCGACGCTCCTTGTTGATGACCGAATTGTAGATGCGGCCGGTCGTGTAATTGTTTTCTTTGGTCAACGTCAGCGAGGTGTAGCGTTCATAGTGACCCAGATCGAGATCGGTCTCAGCGCCGTCGTCGGTCACATAGACTTCCCCGTGCTGGTAGGGATTCATCGTCCCGGGATCGACGTTGATATAGGGATCAAGTTTGAGGAAAGTGATCTTGAGTCCCCGGCTTTCCAGGAGATTCCCGATCGATGCGGACGCCAGCCCCTTGCCCAGGGAGGACACAACGCCCCCGGTCACAAAGATGTATTTGCCCATCATGATCTCCCTCGCTCGAAATCGGGTGAAGGTGACTCGCATTCAGTCATAATCGGGTCGACGTTTCAAGCGGCTTGTTTAGCGCCAAGCGCCGCATGCTTTCCACGGCCGACAAGACATCAGCCGGGGTATCGATGCGCAATGACGCATGCTGAGTTTCCCACACCTGAATGGCAATGCCATGGTCCAGCGCGCGCAATTGCTCCAGTTTTTCCGCCTCTTCCAGCACACCGGTCGGCAACGACGTCAGCCGCAGTAATGTCTCACGTGTATAGATGTAGACACCTAGATGGATATAGTGCAACCCCTTGGCCGGCTGCCGATCAGGATCATCACGGACGAGTGGAATAGGCGCCCGAGAAAAATACAAGGCACGGCCCTGCCGGTCGGTGACCACTTTGACGACGGCAGCATTCTGCAGCTCTTCGGCGGTGTGCAAGGCGCGCTTCAGCGTCCCCATTTCGGCACCCGACGCTACAAAGGGTTCAATCAAATCCGTCAGCAATTCAGGGTCAGCGGGGATTTCATCCCCCTGCAGATTCAGGAAAAACCTGCCTGGACGCGATCGGGCCACGCTGGCGACCCGGTCCGTTCCGCTGCGGAACTCCCCCGTCGTCAACACGGCCTGCCCCCCGAACTCTTCCACGTGCTGCTGGATCCGCGGATCGTCCGTGGCCACCACGACCTCGGTCACGGCCCGGCAGGCGGCCGCCTGTTCATACACCTGTTGGATGATGGTTTTGCGACCGAGCAGGGCAATGGGTTTCCCTGGGAAGCGTGAGGACCCATACCGCGCTGGAATCACCACCGTTACGTCAGGTTTGGACGTCATATTAGACATGATCAATGTCTGAAGGCACCAGAGAAAGTTCAAAATGGCTGCCCGCGCAGCCGCAGGGAGTGGTGAGATGACGGCTCTTTATCACATCAAACCTCTAGGAGATGCGAGAACGACGCCTGGAAAGGCGCGCCCCGGGTAAACGATTGCCAAAGCAATCGGGGGGCGGGAGGATACACGTTTCCGCCGGGGTCGGGCGGGTGCATATAGAGCTTTTTCAACATTCTGACTAGTCCCCGCCCAGGGCTTCAGACAGCTGCTTGATGGATACGGTCGCGGTGCCGATCATGCCCACGACGATGCCTGCCGCGTGATTGGCCAGGGTCGCTGCCTCCCGCATCGAAGCGCCGGTGGACAGCGCCAGGGCCAGGGTGCTCACGACGGTATCGCCGGCTCCCGTGACATCGTAGACCTGCCGCGCCTGGGTCGGGATATGCCAGGCCTCGTTGCTGCCTTCGAAGAGGCTCATCCCTTTTTCCCCCCGCGTGACCAGGACCGACTGACAGCCGAGCCGTTGGCGAATCGTTTCACCGGCTTCCTGGATTGTCTGATCGCCGTCTCCGTGAAGCCCCGCCGCCTGCGTCGCTTCCAAGTGGTTGGGAGTAATGACCGTCACGCCTTTGTAAAAGCCGAAATGTTCGACCTTCGGATCGACAATGACCGGCACCTTGCGCAGCGCCGCGAGGCGGACGAGGTCCGCCATGATTCCTGCCGTCACCACGCCTTTGGCGTAGTCAGACACCACGACACAGGTCAACTCCCGCAGGCGTGACTCGACGTAGCGCAAGATCTTCTTTTGCAGCAGAGGCTTGAGCTCTCCTTTGCGCTCGACGTCGTAGCGCACGACCTGCTGATTGTGCGCAATCACCCGTGACTTCTTGATCGTCGGCCGGTCGGCATCGGTGACGATGCCGCCGTGGCCCGTCCGTCTGGCCCCCACTTCCTTGAGCAGGAGGCGTCCGGCCTCATCAGCGCCGATCATGCCGCAGAGATCGGCCTTCCCGCCCAATGCCAGGATGTTGTTGAAGACGTTGGCGGCGCCGCCGAGCCGCACGGATTCCGACTCAACGTGCACGACGGGTACGGGCGCTTCCGGGGAGATCCGGCTCACCCGTCCCCAGATGTAATGGTCGAGGATCAAACCACCGATGACGAGCACCGAGGCGTGAGGGAATCGTTGGATA
>Ga0070690_100000531_pt1 | contig 19119 bp, 14 predicted proteins | sample KBSS33HmetaG_FD_64671 | JGI IMG/M metagenome (GOLD analysis project Ga0070690, IMG submission 64671) | Switchgrass rhizosphere microbial communities from Kellogg Biological Station, Michigan, USA - KBS S3-3H metaG | ecosystem: Host-associated > Plants > Roots > Rhizosphere ... | reverse complement strand
CACAACTCCACACACACCTTGCCGACGGCAATCTGGAGGGCACCCGCCGACACCTTGTGCGAAAGGCGGTGCCCCATGGACGTTTCCTCTTTCACGTTCAACAAACAAGTTCAGGACTACCTCCAGTCTTGCGAGAATCTCTTGCCAGCACTGAGTACACGCAACACCGCGTTCAGGTTCTCGACGGAAGAACGGGAGGTGCTGTGGTTCTCCGTGGCACAACTCCAGAGGTTCCTCGTCGTCTGGGACCAGCGGTAAGCCTCATCTCGCGTCCTCAACCTCCGTTGCCGCTTCATAGCGAGAAGTGTTTCATGTCTGAGGATCGCCAACGTGTTCGCGAATACGTCCGCGCCACGGCCGCTCTCTCAAAAGCCGAGGCACTGACCGACGCTGAGAGAGCCGCCATCAAGGAGATGCTGCATCGTCTCACCGAAAAACTGCTTCACGATGGTGCGTCGTAACACAAGCAAGTGGTGCGTTCTTGGTGCGTGACAACATCTGGTGCGCGGGTGGTGCGTGGGCGGGGTCTGATCGGACCTGCAGCCGGGCGCGCCATCCAAGCCTTGACGCTCTTAGCACTCTTACCTATAGTTGCTCACACCTACTCAACGGCCTCATCCAGGAGATCCGCCACCATGCGTAATGTCTGTGCAATTGTTTGTCTTGCTGTCCTCGTGGGCTGCGCATCGGTGGAGTTGGAATCCGGCGCGCAACAAGTGAAGATCGTCACCAATGAACCTCAAGGCTGTGAATACCTTGGTGAGGTCACCGGGAGTCAGGGGGATTTCTTCACAGGCGCCTTTACGAGCAATGCCAACCTGGAAACCGGCGCACGCAACGACATGAAGAATCGGGCATATAAGTTGGGGGCCAATACCGTCCAGATGCTCACCAATCGGGCAGGACAAACCGGCTCCATGGGTCAAGGCAGTGGTAGCATGGAGCAGACGAATGTGACCTATACGGGAGTCGCCTACAAATGTCCTCCTTCACGTTGAGGTGAGGAGCAACAGTTACGATGTGCCATTCGCGCAGATTCGTGCGATTTGCCGCTCCACTTGTGGAGGGAGTTGGGCAAAGGCCAGTCCGAATTCCTGCGCATGACTCCAGCGGACGATTGCGCCCTCAATTGTCACCGGCGCAACTCCATCGAGCGGAAAAATCCAGCAGACGAGCTTTGCTCCGACCGGAACCGCGACGGCACTTTTCAGTCGACAGCCCCCTGGAGACAGGTCGCGAAGCTCGCCCTCACCCGCGAGCGTCTGACTGCTGGCGGCAAACTGGCTCCGGCACCGTACGCCCACGCGCTCGTGTCGGCGCTGCACCAGCAGATTGCGCCGATTGACCTCAGGCCGGCCGGGGGCGACCAGCGGAGCGGGGCGGGGCTGCGCGGCTGTCTTCTGGGGATTCTTTTGGGGAAGCTTCTGCTTGCCCTGTGATGAGCTTGCCGGCTTCCACTTGAGGAGCGACAAACTCTGGCGTTGGAGATAGCGGCAGATGCCAAGCAGATTGGACGTTCTGAACGGCCTCGTCAAAAAGCTGGCACCTCCGCGGCTTCCGCAGAGCTGCTTAATCCGATTGTCGACATCGAGAAAACTGCCGTCTGCCTGCCGAACCCAGCCATAGGCCTCCAGGGCCTCCGCGTGGCGTCCGAGCGATTCCAAGGTCTGACCTAAGAGATAGAGTACGTGCAGGTGTTCATTGGGCGAGAGCGCAGGCGACTCCAAAGCCTTCTTGAGCGCCGCGGCCGCTTCGCCGTGACGACCCAGCGCGCGGAAGCAGAGCGCCACCTGTGTATGTGCTTTTCCCGCGTAGTACGGATCCTCAACGACGGTGCCCAAATCAGCCAGGGCGCGGTCGTACATCTTGGCCTGCCGAAGCATGCGCCCGCGCTCATACAAGTCACGTGCCGACATTCGCGTGTCCATTCCCGGGCCTCCATCATGGTCACTCCCAGAAGTTTTGCTCGACGATGGAGCAAAAATAAGACCGTGGGCAGGCTATACCGATGGCTCACAAATCCAAGCACTTCGGAGAGTGGACAAGGCGCGGCTGAATCACAGCGGTCAGAAACGTGCATCCGAGTGGCTCGGCCTACAGCATACCGAAGTGACAAAAATTGCTCCGTACAGAATGCCGCTGAGATGAAGACGTCCAATCAGGCAGACAAACTGATGCAACGAGGCTATTTCCGAGGCTGGTATTCCGATTGGCGAATATGAAAAGATAGAGATTCGAACATCTCACACGTCATCCGTCGATTGCGAGTCGATGCCCCATGCGTAGGTTGTTGAGACCGATCCCTCTGCTGATCTCCGCACTCGTACTACTCTTGCTCTATACCCTGGCCGGGTTCTTCCTCGTTCCCCACATCATCAAAGCACACGTGTTGCCGGCCGTTTCCGATCAGTTGCATCGTCCAGTGACGGCCCAAGAGATCGAGTTCAATCCCTTTGTGCTGTCGCTCAAGATGACGGAATTCGAAATCCAGGAGCAGGATGCCACCCCAATCATTGGGTTTCAGGAATTTTTCATCAATTTTCAAACGAGTTCTTTGTTTCATGGTGCCTATGTCTTTGATGAGATTCGATTTGCGGTTCCCTACGTCTCGGTCAGGGTAGCCAAGAACGGCCATGTCAATCTGGCGGAGCTGATGCCTCCAAAAAAGAGGGGCGATTCCCCCGATGGGGAAACGCCTGTTACTGCGGAACCAGCTGTTTCGTCTCCAACCTCTGCGACAGGATCTGAACCTCCCGCTAAATTCCCCGCGATTGAAATCAATCATTTCGAAATCGCCCAAGGGATTGTCGAGTTTCGCGACGCCTCAAAACCCCAGGCCGTGTCGATCGACGTCGTGCCGATCAATCTCGTGCTCAATAATTTCCATACGAGGCCCGGTGGGGACAATACATATTCGTTCATCGCCGAGCTGGGCAAGGACGAAGTCCTGGACTGGAAAGGTACGGTATCGCTTGAGCCGATCGCATCGGAAGGCAGACTGTCACTCAGTGGGGTGAAGATCGCGACGCTGTTTCAGTATGTGAGGGATCAATTTCAGTTCGATATCCCCGAGGGAACCATACGAGCGGAGGGGCGATACCGATTCGCCGTAGCCTCACCGATGGACTTGGAAGTGTCGGACACGATGCTGCACCTGACCGATGTCGGCATCGTCGATAAAGGCGATCTCAGCCCGGTGATCGCCCTCCATACGCTGTTCGTCGACGGGATTCATGCCGATCTCCGGCAGCAACAACTCGAAATCGAGAGCATCAGCTTGGACAAGGGTACCGAACGAGTCTGGCGCAATGCCGACGGCTCTTTGAATCTTCAGGCGCTCTTCGTGCCGTCCAAAGCGACTACACATGAGGAGAAACCGCCGGTCAACAAGGGGCGCCCCTGGACGGTTGCACTCAAGGACGCCAAGATTACCAATCATACGATCGAGATCGAAGATCGCTCTCTCGATTTTCCCGTGAGGCTGAAAATCAGCGAACTCTCAGTCCACACCCACGACGTGGTCTTTCCGTTCAAGGGAGCGATTCCGGTGGAGTTGGAACACCATCTGAACGAAACGGGAACCGTGTCAGCCGAGGGACAGGTCATTGTGCAGCCGTTACAGGCCGATGTCGCCCTCTCGCTGAAAAACATCGCTATCCAGCCGTTCCAGCCCTATTTGGAACGGTTCGCCCGTATCGCCGTGGACAGCGGCGCGATCGATCTGGACGGAACCGTCCGGTTCGCCGCTGAGCATCCGAAGGGACCGCTGCTGGCTTTCCATGGGAATCTCGGCGTCAAAGCGTTGGCGATTGCCGCCCGCGATGAAGGGACTCCAGTGGCCGGATGGAAACAGCTTCAGTTGAGCGAAATTGCGCTCACTCTCGACCCGACGAGCGTCACGATTGAGGAGGTGGGCATCAATCAGCCGACGGTGCATTTCGTCATCGATCGCGACGGTGTGACGAACATCAAGAAATTGCTTCCTCCAGGCGAAAAGGCGAGTCCACCAACGTCGCATACGAAAAAGGGACCGCCTCCTTCGATCGCGATCAAAACCGTGAAGATCCTCAAAGGATCGGCCACATTTGAGGATGAATCGATTTCGCCGCCGGTGCAGACCGGATTGTTCGATCTGACAGGAACGGTGAAAGGCCTCTCTTCGAAACAGGTCGCACGGGCGGAGGTGGACCTCTCAGGGAAAATCGATAAGGTAGCCCCGCTGAAGATTGCGGGAACGATCAACCCGTTGACGGAAGACGCTTTCACCAATCTCACCATCAAATTCGACAACGTCGATCTCACCACCGCCACGCCTTATACGGGCAAGTATGTCGGCTATCCGATCCGGAAGGGAAAGCTGTTTCTGGATCTGGTGTACAAGGTGTCGCAGAAACAGGTGCAAGCCGAGAACAAGGTGGCCGTCGATCAACTCACGTTCGGGGACAAGACCGACAGTCCTGACGCCATCTCGTTGCCCGTCACTCTGGCAGTGGCCCTGTTGAAGGACCGGAATGGGCGCATCGACATCGATCTGCCAATTCGCGGTGATCTCAAGGATCCGGATTTCAAGTACGGCAAAGCAGTCTGGTCAACATTGGGAAATCTTCTGACCAAGATGGTCGCGTCACCCTTCGCGCTGATGGGCAAGTTGGTGCCCGGCGGAGGCGACGGCGAAGCACTGCAGCACTTGACCTTCGAGCCTGGGTCTACGGCGATCGCTCCGACGGAGCTGAAGAAGATCGATGCCCTCATGAAGGGGCTGGAGGAGCGGCCGGGATTGCGCCTGGAGATTACCGGCACTGCCGATCCCACGCGCGATCGTCAAGCGATGGCGTTGCAGAAATTTCAGGAATTGCTCCGAAGCCGTTGGCGGCAGGAAAATGGCGGTACGCCTGACGCTGACCCGCCTGTGGGCGCGGAAGCACGGCTCATCACGCAACTCTTCGATCAATTGCCGCACCAGTCGCCTGCGGAGCCACAATTGCCGCAGAATGGAGAACTGAAGCCGCCGACTATGGAGGAGATGAAGCGCAGCCTGGTGGACTCCATCAGGGTGGACGATAACGCACTCCGCGCGTTGGCCAGAACTCGCGCCGAGCAAGTGCAGGCCCTCATGGTGGGAGACGGCAAACTCCCGGAGGAGCGGGTATTTTTGACTGATGTGGATCTAACGACCTCCGATCATGACAAGGTTGAGAGCCGTCTCAATATCACCGCCGGATCTTAGACCAGTTCCCTCTTGCACTTGCTTCAATAGAGACAGTATCGTAGACGCAGCCTGTATTTATTCGCACGATGATAACTAAGGAGGTCCGTCATGGCGTTACGATTGGGAGATGAAGCTCCGAACTTTACTGCCGAAACAACCGAAGGGACGGTCAATTTTCACGAATGGCTGGGCAACGGATGGGGGATCCTCTTTTCCCACCCCAAGGACTACACCCCTGTCTGTACGACGGAACTGGGCACAGTGGCCAAGATCACAGGCGACTTCAAGAAGCGGGGAGTCAAGGTCATCGCGATCAGCGTCGATCCGTTGGATTCCCACAAGGGATGGATCAACGACATCAACGAGACCCAGCACACGACGATGAATTACCCCATCATCGCCGACCCCGATAAGAAGGTGGCGACCCTCTATGACATGATTCACCCGAACGCGCTCGATAACATGACGGTCCGCTCAGTCTTCGTCATCGGACCGGATAAAAAGATCAAGCTTACCTTGACCTATCCTGCGTCATGCGGCCGGAATTTTGATGAATTGCTGCGCGTCATCGATTCGCTGCAGCTGACGTCGAAATTCAAAGTGGCCACCCCGGCGAATTGGAGAGAGGGCGAGGATTGCATTATTACGCCGGCGGTGAGCAACGATGAAGCCAAAACCCTGTTTCCGAAGGGCTTCAAGACGGTCAAGCCCTATCTCCGCTATACGCCGCAGCCGAATAAGTAAGTCGCTCGTCGAGCGATAACAGGGCGGGAAGGCGCCGTTGGCCCCTCCCGCCCTTTGTATTTGTGCATGAGGAGCCTTCATGCGAGCCGTCGGCCTGTATCAACATCTCCCCATCGAAAAGCCGGACAGTCTGGTCGATCTCGATCTTCCCAAGCCGGAGCTCGGCGAACGCGATCTATTGGTACGGGTCGAGGCCATCTCGGTGAACCCTGTCGATACGAAAGTCCGTGCCCCGGGAAAACCCGCGCGAACGACGCCGCTCGTGCTCGGCTGGGATGCGGCGGGCGTGGTCGATGCCGTGGGGCCTTCTGTCTCGCTGTTCACGCCTGGCGACCACGTCTTTTACGCGGGCGATATCACGCGACCAGGAAGCAACAGTCAGTATCAATCCGTCGACGAACGAATCGTTGGGCACCGGCCTCGGTCACTCACTGCCGAAGAGGCGGCGGCTCTTCCGTTGGTCTCCATCACGGCCTACGAAGGCTTATTCAACCGGCTGGGCATCGATATCGATGGTCGCTGCCGCGGGCAGTCGCTCCTCGTGATCGGTGGAGCGGGCGGCGTCGGCTCGATGGCGATCCAATTGGCGAAGCTTGCGGGAGTGACCGTTCTTGCCACCGCATCCCGCCCAGAATCGGCCGCATGGATTGCACAGCTCGGCGCAGACCATACATTGAACCACGGACAGCCGTTGAGGCCCCAGATGGAAGCCCTCGGCATTCAGGCGGTCGACTACATTCTGAACTGCGCCGATACGGACAAGTATTGGGACGTCATGACGGAGCTCATCGTCCCTCAGGGCAAAATCTGCACGATCGTCGAAAATAAAGGGCCACTGAGCCAATCACTCATGAAGCTCAAGAGCATCACTCATGTGTGGGAGCTGATGTTTACGCGTTCCAAATACCAGACAGCGGACATGATCGAGCAGCACCACTTGCTCGGTCGCATTGCCGGCTGGATTGATCAGGGCGTCATCAAAGGGATTCTTCGCGAGACGCTGCACCCGATCAACGCCGATAATCTTAGAGCGGCACATGCCAAATTGGAGTCCGGCACGATGATCGGCAAGCTTGCCCTGAAGGGCTGGTGAGCAGAGCAATCACACCAGCAAGAGCCCTGCAGCCCGGATCTTCCTCCAAGTTGGTTGTTGCATGAATGCGGTGAAGGCCGTTGCTGTGCCGGGAAAAGCTCGCCTGACCTCGCGCCACGCTGGATATGTCCCCCCGCGGTCCCTTCCCAGACCACTGTCCTGAAGGAGTTCGGTCAACCAACCGGCTTGCGCTGAAGACATCGTGATCCTGATTTCCTGCTCCGGTCCTGGAATATAGAGTGTAGTGCGCGCGCCTCGCGCTTCCATAACGGGCGGACGCCCCATCCAAACACAGCGCCGTTCTGCCCTGGCATCGTCCTGAGGCTGTCGCTGTTGGAGCACCCGTCTCGTCCAAGCGGATGACACGCGCGGGCGGGGAGTGGGGTGATCAAACCATCGTCGGATATCCATGGCCAAGCCGCGGCCCTCCAGAAAGTTCAGCATGGACCGGCGCAGTCCTTCGCCGAGCCATTCCGGTGTCTGGCCGTGCCGATCGAGATGGATGAGATCGTTTTCGGCAAACCCAGCAAATTCGGGTCCGAGAATTGTCAGTCCATTCGCTTTCGGGTTCATGCCGACGGGACTGTGAGCGGTTGCGGTGAAGCGGTGCCAAAAGGCGGATTGGATGAGATCGGTGGAAAACATTTGGCGGACGCGCTCCAGGGAATCCATGGTTTCTTGAACCGTTTCTGAAGGAAATCCATACATGAGATAGGCGTGCACGAGAATACCCGCCTCTCTGAAGGCTGCGGCAACCCGCACGGTCTGGTCGACCGTGATCCCCTTTTTCATTTTTGTGAGCAATCGGTCGGAGGCTGCTTCCAGCCCGGCAGTGACCGCGAGACACCCTGACGCGGCCAGCAACCGGCACAGGTCCGGCGTGAATGCCTCCTCGAAGCGGATATTACCCCACCATGAAATGTGCAGATCACGCTCCAGCAAGGCAATGGACAGGGCTTTTAACGCCGCCGGCGGCGCGGCCTCATCCACAAAGTGGAAGGTGCGCCAGCCGGTTTCCTCGATTAACCGCTCAATCTGTCGGACAAGCTGTTCGGTGGGAGTGATTTCGTAGCGGCTGATGTAGTCGAGACCCACGTCGCAGAACGTGCATTGCTTCCAATAACAGCCGTGTGCCACGGTCAATTTATTCCAATGACCTTCCGACCAGAGTCTGTGCATCGGATTGGTGCTGTCTAGAATGGACAGGTATCGATCAAGCGCCAAGCCTTGGTAGGTCGGACCGCCGACTTCGCTCATCGAGAAGTTGGAGAGACGGGAATCATCGGCGAACACCACTTGATTGCGGTCCCGGTAATAGGTTCGACAAAGACGATTGACCGGCCGCTGACCGGCCAGATGCTCGACCAGGGAGAGCAGAGGACGCTCGCCATCGTCAAGAGTCACAAAATCGACATACGAGAAGACGCGCGGATCCGATACACGCCGCAACTCGGTATTGACGTACCCGCCGCCGAGCGCAATCGCAATGCCGGGACGCCGTTCCTTCAAGGATCGGGCAATTCGAAACGCCCCATAGAGGTTTCCGGGAAACGGGACCGATAGGCCGACGAGTCCGGGTTGCACGTGGTCCACATGATTCCACAGTGCCTCGAGCATGTATTGGTCGGTGAGGCTTGGCACCGTTTCGATCGCAGCCAGCAACCCATCGAACGACGATGCCGACCGTGCAAGGTGCTCGCCATAGCGGCTCAGCGCAAAATGAGGCGAGACCGTCGCCTGAACCAGATCGGCCAGATCTTCAAGAAACAAGGTTGCCATCTGCTTCGCTCTATCTTCTCGTGAGGCGCTGCGAGGTAACGCCTGACGCGTCCGGAATCGCGGACCTTGAGGGAAATACCCGCGCTTCGAGAAAGAAGCCGTGAGGAATGGAGCTTTACCTTGGAGATACTCCACGACGGGATCGACGCAATCGAGAATTGCTGTGCGATTGGCCAGCATCCGCCGCGCTTCCAAGTGGAGCGAGTCATTCCTCAGTTCCAGATCATCAAATACTTGGGTAAGCCCGGTTCGGCAGAACAACCGCAAGACCATCTCGATTCCAAGATCGGCCTGCTCGCAGGAAACGCCTTGCGCACGCAGGAACCCCGTCAAATAAGCGGTGGAAGGGTAGGGGGTATTCAGTTGCGTCAGCGGTGGAATCAGCAGTAAGACAATGGGGCTGCCCATGCCGTCAGATAACACAGCGGAGGAAACGAAAGCCAGACGTGCCTTAGATGGAGGACGACCATGTTGTTGCCGATCATCTGCGTGAGCCTGCTTCTGTGGGGGGCTGCCGTGCCGGCATCCGCCGGCATTGATGAGTCAAAGCTGATCGATCTGACCTATGCGCTCGACGAGGAGACGATATTCTGGCCGACCAACAAGCCATTCACCTGGGAAAAAGCCGCCTGGGGTCGAACCGCCAAAGGCTACTGGTATGCCTCTGGGGACTTTTCCATGTCCGAACACGGTGGGACGCACATCGACGCGCCGATTCATTTCGCAGAAGGTCGGCTCGCCGTTGATGAAATTCCCTTGCAGAAACTGATTGCGCCGGCTGTGGTCGTCGACGTACGTGCGTCGGTGACGGAGAACGGGGATTATCGATTGTCCAGACAGGATCTCGAACGTTGGGAGAACCGGCATGGGCCGATCCAGCAGGGTGCCGTGGTATTGATGCTCACCGGCTGGGGACAGGGATGGCCGGACCGGTCGCGATATCTCGGCAGCGCAACGCCCTCCGATCCGAAGACGCTGCATTTTCCAGGATTCTCCAAGGAGGCGGCCGAGTTTCTGGTCAAGGAGCGGCATATCGACGGAATCGGCATCGATACGCCGAGCATCGACTATGGTCCCTCGGAGGATTTCGTCGTGCACCAGATCATCAATGGCGCCAACCTCTATGGACTCGAAAACATCGCCAACCTCGAGAAGCTGCCCCCGAAGGGCGCCATCCTGTTGGCATTGCCGATCAAAATCAAGGGGGGTACCGGCGGACCAGTCCGAATCATCGCGGTGCTCCCATAGTCAGGACGGACCGCAACATCCGGTTCTCGCTCTTCAGCGACTTCAACTGTCCCTTTTGCTATGCCCTGCACGAGCGATTGCACAATCTTCGTCTAATCGCACGTTGCGAATGGCAAGGTGTGCAGCATGCGCCCCATCTCCCGCGTCCTCTGGCACCGTGGCAGGGCACGCGGGGTGCCGAATTGCGACATGAAGTCGACGTGGTCCGGCGGCTTTCGCCTGACCTGCCGCTGGAATTACCGGGCGGAAAGCCCAACACGGCTGATGCCATAGCCTTTGCAGCGAGGTGCCTCGACCGTGACCGTGAAGCAGGCATGGCGCTGGTTCAGGCGATCTATCGAGCATTCTGGGTGGAAGGACGAGATATTTCGGATCCCCGGGTTTTGGAAGAGCTGGCCGGGAGCGAGGCACGAGGAACACAGTCCGGGAATGAGCGGGGCATCGCAGAAAAGTGGGCCGCAGCATGGGAGGCAACCGGACAATGCAGCGTCCCGATAATCGTCGCACCGGATGGGAATCAACTGGTCGGGTGTGTACCGACCGGAGTGATTGTAGACTTTTTCGCCGGGAACTCAGGCGATCCCAAGAGAGGAGGGTAGGGTCATCACGAATGACGCCCCTTGAACGTCAACTCCGCGATGCCGGACTTATCGAGGTCACCCAGCCCCAGAGCCACGAGCCGCTGGTATTGCTCGCAGGTGACTTGTGCCAACGGCAGGGCGATCCCGGCGGATTTAGCCAATGCCAGGGCGATGCCCGAATCCTTCGCGGCATGCGCCGCAGAGAAATAGCATTCGTGGGCACGAGCCTGCATGTCCTCACCGTCGGTTTCCAAGACACGTGAGGCAGCGCCGGTCTGGCTGAACACTTCACGCAGGACCGTGAGATCCAGCCCGAGCGCCTGGCCGAGACCCAACCCCTCCGCCAACGCGGCCGTATTGCAGTTCATCACCATGTTGACGAGCGCCTTGACCTTGGCGGCATCCCCCGCTTTTCCGATATAACGCACCGTCGTTCCCAGCACGTCCAGCAACGGTTTGGCGCGCTCGAATGTTTCACGTTTACCCGCACACATGAGATAGAGCGTGCCCTGACGGGCCTGCGTGATGCTGCTGGCCATGCAGGCTTCAAGGCTTGCACCCCCGCACCGCTCGACGTCCCGTTCGACTTCGATGTGCACGGACGGAGTGATGGTGGCGCAATTGATGAACAAGCGGTTCTTTCCAAAGGCCAAGAGGCTGGACGGAGCGCTCGGGGCATAAATCTCACGCATGGCCCCGTCGTCCGATACGACCGTGATGATCGTGTCCGACAGCTCGGCCACGCGTGCCGGCGTCATCGCGGCTTCGCAGTCGAGCTCACGTGCGAGCTCCCCGGCAACGCGACGGTCACGATCTTGAACCGCCGTGATGCGGAATCCCTTGTCGCGGAGGCGACGAGCCATGTTCGCTCCCATGCGCCCAACGCCGACGAATCCCAACTGTGTCATACGTGTACTCCGAGAGAGGTGGTGTGGCTGTGATAGCGGATCAAACGGAGATCGTCAAGGACGGGGGACCGCCGCGCTATGCGGGTTTTCATGGGCACAGTTCAGTACGTGGGCTTGGAAGGATGGCAGAACGCGCACGTTTTGTGCGCTTGTTCTTCATATTCCAGAATCAGGCGTTTGGCCTCGGCGATTTGCTCCCTCGACATTTTATCGGCGACATAGTCTCTGGCATCAATGGCGCTGGCATTGCGACGGTTGGCCGAAAGACTGATCCAATAGTAGGCCTTGACCAAATCCGTCGGGACTCCTTGCCCGTTGAGGTACATCAGACCGAGATTATACTGAGCCCTCGGCTCACCCTGCGCCGCAGCCAGACCATACCAGTGCATCGCTTTTGCATCGCTTTGCGGCACGCCTTGGCCTTGGTCGTACATGACTCCTAGATCGTATTGCGCCCTTGGTTCACCGCCGCGGGCCAGGAATTCCATGTCGGTGCGCGCCTTGTCGTAATCGCCGCGCAGGTAGGCCTTGTCGGCCCGCCGATCTTCACACGCAGTAAAGGCCAGGATGCACAGGAGTGCAGGGAGGATGAGTAGACGCCGTGGCGCCATCTTATGACGCAGGAACGAACTTCAGCGCTGCACCATTGATGCAGTAGCGGAGACCGGTCGGTTTCGGACCATCCTTAAAGACATGTCCTTGGTGGCCTTCACAGCGGGCACAGTGGACTTCGGTGCGGGGGAAAATCAGCTTGAAGTCGGTGCTGGTCTCGACGACTTTCGGATCGATCGGCTGCCAAAAACTCGGCCAACCGGTACCGCTATCAAACTTGTGCTCGGAAGAGTAGACGGGTAGATCGCATGCGGCGCAATAGTAAACGCCGGTTTCCTTGTTGTCGTGAAGATGATTGGTAAACGCCCGCTCAGTCGCCTCGTGTCTCAAAACCTGATACGCATCAGTGGTCAGCAGTTTCTTCCACTCCTCATCGGTCTTCACCACTTTGGTGATCGGTCCGATTTCAATCTTTGGCGGCATGGAGCAACTCCCGAATAACCATGTGCTGTGAACGCACACATCCTGACACAAGGACCGGCCGTGGAGCAAGGCGGGCGGCTTCACGCCGCCCGACCTCCTACGGAGTCCCTGTCCTGTCAGACGTGGGCGCCTGCCGGCGCCACCTCGTGATCGAATGCTGACCGAAGGACTTCTTCTATCCGGTCGACAGGAATGAACGTGAGGTCATCTCGCACTTCCTGCGGCACGTCCTTGAGGTCCTTTTCGTTGGGCCGTGGAAGGATGATTCGTCTGATGCCGGCGCGATGAGCGGCCAGCACCTTTTCCTTGATCCCACCGACCGGGAGCACCAGACCGCTCAAGCTGATTTCACCGGTCATGGCCGTGTCGTTCCGCACCGGTTTACCGACGTACGACGAGGCCAGCGCGGTGGCCATAGTAATCCCCGCGGAAGGACCGTCCTTCGGGATGGCACCGGAAGGGACATGGATGTGCACGCCATTGCGTTTGAATCGCGAGATATCCAACCCCATGGTTTCGGCGTGCGACCAGAGATAACTTCTCGCGGCACGCGCCGATTCTTGCATGACCTCACCCAGCTGCCCGGTGAGGCTGACCTCATGGCTTCCCGGCAGCAGCGTGGTTTCGATGTACAACACATCTCCACCCGTTGGAGTCCAGGCAAGACCTGTCGCGACTCCGACGGGAATGTTCTTTCTGCCTTCTTCGGGCATGAACCGCTCGGACCCGAGCCATTCGGCGAGATCCGCTTTGTCGATCCTGACCGATTCACGATCCTGGCCTTCCGGCCGTTCAGCAACCGTCAACGCCACTTTGCGCGTCAAACGCCCCAGCATCTGTTCAAGCTGACGGACCCCGGCTTCGCGAGTGTACCGGCTGATAATATGGTCCAGAACATCATCCGGCAGCTCCACCTGCTCGGCCGTCAACCCTGCTTCCTTGAGTCTCCGCGGCCAGAGATAGCGGCGGGCGATCTCGGCCTTCTCCTTTTCGCTATACCCCTGAACCCTGATGATTTCCATCCGGTCGAGCAACGGTTGGCTAATCGTATCCAGCGTGTTCGCGGTGGTGATGAAGAACACCTTCGAGAGATCGAACGGGAGATCCAGGTAGTGGTCGCGAAACGTGTGGTTCTGCGCCGGGTCCAGAATTTCCAAGAGCGCAGCGGCGGGATCGCCGCGGAAGTCACGCCCCAATTTATCAACCTCGTCCAACATCAGGACCGGATTGTTCACACCGGCACGGCGCATGGCCTGAATGATGCGCCCAGGCAACGCGCCGACATAGGTCCGACGGTGCCCGCGCAGTTCCGCCTCGTCGTGCACACCTCCCAAACTGAACCGCTCGAATCGTCGACCCATCGCCCTGGCAATCGATTGCCCGAGGCTGGTCTTTCCCACGCCCGGAGGCCCCACGAGACACAGGATCGGAGCTTTGGCATCTGGATTCAATTTCAGGACCGCCAGATGCTCGACGATTCGTTCTTTGACCTCCTTGATGCCATAGTGGTCCTCCTCCAATACCTGCCGGACCTTGCTCAGATCCATGTGTTCTTCGGAAGCCTTGGTCCATGGCAGCTCCAACACCAGGTCAAGATACGTTCTCAGAACCTGGTGGTCGGGAGACGAAGGCGGCACTTTAGCGAGCCTGGCGATCTCCCGCTCCACTTCTTTACGCACATGATCGGGGAGTTCCGCCTCTTGTATCCGTTTCTTGAGGTGCGCCACCTCGCTTTCCTCGGCCTCGCCCTCCCCCAATTCCTGCTGAATCGCCTTCAATTGCTCGCGCAGAATGTATTCCCGCTGGTTCTTCCCGATCTTCGCTTGCGTGTCACTGTTGATCTTGTCACGCAGCTGCAAAATTTGGATTTCTTTTGAAAGAAAGGCATAGAGAGAGCGCAATAATTCGAGTGTCGATGAACTTTCGAGGAGCGTCTGTTCTTCTTTTACCGTCAGATTCAAGAGCGAGGCGACCCGGTAGGCGAGCGTCGCCGGATTATCTTCGTTGCGGAAAGCCGCGGCCGCCTCCTCGATCCCCGGCGCCTGAATCAGACGCGGTAGGTCGGTAATTAGCTCTTGGATCGCGCGTTGCAGTGCCTGCACCTCCCGGTCATTGTCCGCTGGAAGTTCGAGCCTCCGCGCTTGCACCATGAGAAAGGGGAGAGCTTGCTCGACCTTGACCAGTGCGACCCGCTCGAGGCCCTGTAGGACGGCCTGAATGGTGCCGTCTTCGGTCCGACCGACCTGTTTCACAACGGCCTTCGTGCCGATGGTATACAGGTCGTCGAGCCCGGGATTTTCCTTTCCCGGATCCCGTTGCGCGACAACTAAAATGGTCTTTTCCTCCGTCTTCAACGCGGCATTGACGGCGGCGATCGATCGATCGCGTCCCACCGTCACCGGCATGAGGACGCCGGGGAAGAGAACGGTGCGTTTAATGGGGAGCACGGGCAAGGTCACGGAAACGTTTGGACTGGTCATGGCACTCACCTCCGCTCAAATGTAAGCCGATCACGGATGTAGGTGAGAGATAGGAACGGACAGAAGGGAAGTCAAGCAACGTGCCTGAAGGGAGGAGATTAGCCGGCTCTAACGATCAACGAACAGTCCGCCGTCCGGATAGCGTATCGTTTTTCCATCGGAGGGACGAAGGTCAGCTCGAGTCACGCTCTCTTGAGGAATATCGTAGGTGTCTTGCCCCGTGAGATCGAAAAAGGCACTGACGCCGTGCTCCGAAGAACGACCAAGACCTTTCTTGGTTTGATAGAGATCGTCGCCGCCCTCATCGATGAAGAGCCCCCAACCGGAATAATCGGCCATTCCTGCGCCGGTCGACGATGCAAACGCATAGTGGTCGCCGTCGACTCCCGCATCGATCATTGCGCTCACGGAATGGTCCCATGCGACGCCGCCGTTATAGAACGGACCCGTGGAGCTATAGCGATCCGTTCCATGCCGATCGTTGAAGAAGGCAACGCCGTAATGAGCGGAAGACCCGTGCCCGTACCGGGCTGCCAGATACTCATCATTCCCGTCCAGATCGAGCAATAAACCCGTGCCGAAGAAATATCCATGGCCCTGCGAAAAATTCGCGCTTTGGTACCGGTCGTTGCCCTCGATATCCAAGAGGAGCCCCCAGCCACCGGCCAGGCTGTAGGCTTGCCATTCCGCACGCTTGGTCAGGATGCGTTTGCCTGACCCGGTGCCGAGCCCGAAACAATCGTATTGAAACCGCGGGTCGCCGGGTTTCGCATTCGGCGCATCCTCAGCATTGTAGGCGCTGGGATATTTGTTGCCGCATTGATATTGGTCGTCGCCTTGGAAATCGATGACCGCGCCTACTCCCTGCGGCCCGCCGAATCCGAGTGAATAGCCGTGGCTGGTGTACCGATCACTACCGGCGGCATCGAACAATAGCCCGAGGCCGGCTATCGCAGCGCCCTGTGTGAACCGGTTTCCCATATAGACATCGTTGCCTCTGGCATCAAACAGAATGCCCAGCCCGCCAAAACCTGCACCGCCGGATCCGAGATCCAGCTGATACACATCGTCGCCGGAGTGATCGATCAAGAGCCCGACACCAAGGCGTCCTGTGGCGAGACCCAACTGCGCGCCATCGTAGGTATCATTGCCTCCGAGATCGATCACCACGGCATTGCCGTGCTCCGGATCCGTAGAAGCCGCGATCATTCCCCGATACAAATCGTCGCCCCCCACATCGATCACGAGACCAAAGCGGTGATCCATTTCATAGGTGTTGGGACCCGGCCCTCCGATCACGAGGACCCCGTACGGTGTATCTTCGGCGTAGAGGATGCTCCCCGTGATTCCGGCAGGAACCTTGGTCTGCCCCGGAGCTTGACCAAAAACGGAGACGAGTTGACGCGCCCACCGTTCGTTGGCGAGACGGGCCAGGACCTGTGCCGCAGCGATCAAATTCGCATAGTCGACCTGCTCCTCCAGCAGTTTCATATATCGCTGGTCGGCCTGTAGGTTGGCGAGTATCCGTTCGGACATATTCGAAATTTGCGGAGTGAACTGCTCCGCCAGGACTTTCGCGTGGCTGAAGAGAAACCGTCGGTCCTCTTCACTCAGATGCTCGAGGGCTTTGTCCCGATAGATGGAGGCTTGTTCCAGGCTTTCCAGCATGAATGTGACCATGGCTTCTCTCGTAACGTTTGCCGGAACACCCACAGGTTTATGGAAGGCGGAGGTCCTGTCCATGCCGGCCTCCAGTACGTCGAGCAGCACAGGCAAATTAATCGCGCGCCCTTCCGACAACTCAGCCAACAACAACCCCTGGCGTTCGAGCTGACCTAATCCGTCCCAAGGTTGTGTAAGCGCCGTCACCGCGAGGTGGTGCTTGTACAGGGCTTTGACCGAATCCACCGATGCTTGTGCTTGTGTCAACGTGGCTTGAGAGACGGACATGAGTGGCTCGAGAACGGGCCGAACGGTGGGAGTTAGACGCAGCAGCACCGATTCGCGCATCGGCGCATTGACGGTTCCTGTGTCGGGAGGTCCGATCCACGCAAAGAAGCCTTGAACGAGGCTGCACCCCGGGAGGACAGGAAGAAGCAGCAGACTGAGCATCACCAATATAAGCCGCTTCACGCTGCCCACAATCCCCTGAGAAGACCACAACCGCGAAGTGCGTACTCTAACACAGTCCGTTGCAAGAGTGACTGATCAGCCCTCCGTGTCATGCCTGAGACTGCGCCTGGCGCTGCCGCGGAGGATTTTGAATTCGTAGAGACGGCACTCTAGCGCCCCATTGTAGAGAGGAATTCGCCGCGAGGGAGACAGTCCGATCGTCTCCCGGAGGTGGGGATCAGCCGTCAGAATATAGGCGCGCCATCCGGCGAAGCCACGCTTGAGCCAATCGCCCAGGCGTGGGTAGAAGGACGCGAGGTCCTCAGTCCTGCCCATTCGCACCCCGTAGGGCGGGTTGAGCATCAGTATGCCCTTCGAGGCGGGTGCCTCCAGTGTTAACACGTCCCGCTGCCGCAAACGAATGTCGATTGCGACTCCCGCTCCTTGGAACAACCGTTGAGCGGTTTTGACCGCAGCGGGATCATGATCCGAGGCATAGATGGCGACCACGCCCTCCTTCTTCTGTTTCAGCCTGGCTGTTTCGCGGAATTGAGCCCACCGCGCAGCATCGTGAATGCGCAAACATTCAAAGGCGAATGAACGTGCGAGCCCGGGAGCGATGCGCCGTGCCATCATCGCGGCTTCAAGGGGAATGGTCCCTGTTCCACACATGGGATCCATGAGCACGTCGTCCGGTGTCCAGCCGGCGAGCCGAAGCAGTCCGGCGGCCAGATTTTCTCTCAGAGGCGCTTCCACCGCAGCGAGACGATGCCCTCGTTTGAAGAGGGGCTCTCCTGAGGTGTCCAGATACAACGTGACACTGTGCGCATCGAGGAACGCATCGATTCTGATATCGGGGCGGCCCGTGTCCACCGTAGGGCGCTTGCCGCCTGCGGCAACGAACTTGTCGCAGATCCCGTCTTTGATACGCAGCGTCACGAAATCCAGGCTGGGAAGCGGGCATCGATGGGCGCTCACTTTAACCTTAATCGTCCTGTGAGCAGTGAACCAGTCCGGCCATGCCAGCTCGTAGGCGGCTCGATAGACGTCTTCTTCGGTCCGATAAGGCCCATGCCCGACTTCCCACAGGACTCGGCTCGCGATGTGAGTCCAGAGATTGACCCAATACATCGTCGCCCATGGCGCTTCAAACCTCACTCCGCCCGCTGCTGCGCTCGCCACCGGGATGCCGAGGGCACGGAGCTCCTGCTCCAGCACCTGTTCCAAACCCCGCGGGCAGGGTGCAAAAAATCTGTGTTTTGTGTTATCCATGCCCTAAGCCATTCTGATCGGCATGACGGCCATGAAGTTTTGCGGCGAATGCGGGAAATCCGTCTCGAAAAAGGTACCGCAGGGCGATAATCTTCCGCGGTTCGTCTGCGATGCCTGTCAAGCGATTCACTACCACAACCCCAAAATCGTTGCCGGGTGTATCCCCGAATGGCAGGGGCAAATCCTGTTGTGCCGCCGTGCGATCGAACCGAAGTCCGGCCTTTGGACCTACCCCGCGGGATTCATGGAAATCGGAGAAGGAACCGAAGAGGCGGCCAGGCGAGAAACGCTGGAAGAAGCGGGGGCGCAGGTCACAATCTCGAGATTGCACTCGGTGCTCAGCCTTCCTCACATAGGCCAGGTCTACCTGACGTTCATCGGCCAGCTTGGCGCAGCGGAATTTGCAGCGGGAGAAGAAAGCCTCGATACACGGCTATTCGACCGACGGGATATTCCCTGGGATCACATTGCGTTTCCGGTGGTCAAAGACGCGCTGCGCCGCTACGTGGACGATGTCGGGCGCGGCTCGTTTCGCCTGCATGTCGCCGACATCTCGGACCGTCTCAGATAGTCACCGTGTGAGTGCCTTCCTGTGAATGACGGCGTGGATGTCCACCAAGCTCTCGGTTCGATCGATTGCGTAAAAAATTCGCCAGTC
>Ga0070690_100000529_pt1 | contig 19169 bp, 9 predicted proteins | sample KBSS33HmetaG_FD_64671 | JGI IMG/M metagenome (GOLD analysis project Ga0070690, IMG submission 64671) | Switchgrass rhizosphere microbial communities from Kellogg Biological Station, Michigan, USA - KBS S3-3H metaG | ecosystem: Host-associated > Plants > Roots > Rhizosphere ... | reverse complement strand
TCGGCTGCCGCGGCGCGCCTGACCGCGCACGTGGCGTCGCATCCCGAGCAGGCGCCCGGCGAGATCGCCTGGTCCCTGGTCGCCTCGCGGGCGCAGCTCGAGCACCGCGCCGTCGTCGTCGGGGCGACGCGGGCCGAGCTCGCCGCCGGCCTCGAGGCCCTCGCCGCCGGACGCTCGGCGCCCGGCCTCATCCAGGGCGTCGCCTCGCCCAGCGCCCCGCGGGTCGCGTTCGTGTTCCCCGGGTACGGTGCCCAGTGGGCCGGCATGGGGGCCGAGCTCGCCCGCTCGTCGCCGCGGTTCGCCGCGGAGCTCGGCACCGTGGCCGAGGCGCTGGCGCCACACGTGAACTGGTCCTTGCTCGAGCTCCTCGCCGGTCGCGGGCCGGAGCTCGCGCGCGACGACGTGACCCAGCCGGCGCTGTGGGCGGTGGGGGTCGCGCTCGCGCGCACGTGGCGCGCGGCCGGCGTTCAGCCTGCCGCCGTGCTGGGGCACTCGCTGGGCGAGCTCGCCGCGGCGACGGTGGCCGGCGTCCTGCCCGTGGCCGAGGCCGCGCGCATCGTCGTCCAGCGCAGCCGGGCCGTGGCGCCCATCGTCGGACGGGGCGCGATGGCCTCGCTGATGGTGCCGGTCGCCGAGGCCCAGGCCCGTCTCGACCGGTTCGCCGGCCGGCTGGTCGTCGCCGCGATCACGAGTCCGCGGTCGGTGGTGGTCGCAGGCGACCCCGAGGCGATCGACGAGCTCCTGGCCGAGTGCGAGCGAACCCAGATCCGCGCCCGCCGGGTGCTGGTCGGCTACGCGTCGCACTCGCCGCACGTCGACGCGGTCCGCGGCGGCTTCCTCGCGGCGCTGGGTGAGGTCGAGCGCCAGCCCGGCGAGGTTGCTTTCTACTCGAGCGTGACCGCCGGTCGCCTCGACGGACGCGCGCTCGACGCCGGCTACTGGTACCGCAACCTGCGCGAGCCCGTCCGCTTCGTGGACGCGACCCGCGCCCTGCTCGCCGACGGGATCACGGCCTTCCTCGAGGTCGGCCCGCACCCGGTGGTCGGCATCGGCGTGGCCGAGACCATCGAGGATGCCGGACGTGGCGGCAGCGCATCCGTCCTTGCCACCCTGCGGCGCCAGGATGCCGGCCTCGCGCGCTTCTTCACCGCGCTCGCGGAGCTCCACGTGCTCGGCGGGCCGGTCGACTGGAGGGCGGTCCTTGGTCCCGCGCGCCGCGTCGATCTGCCGACCTACCCGTTCCAGCACCGCCGGTTCTGGCCGGCGCGCATCGCGGCCGCGCAACGCGATGCCGGTGACGAAGGCGCGTGGCGCTACCACGTGGTGTGGAAGCCGGTGCATGTCGATCTCGCCACCGGCGGCGGGCCCACGCTCGCGGGCCGCTGGCACGTCGTCGCGCCGGCCGGATCCGACGCGCACCCGCTCGTCCGGGGCGCCGCGGCGGCGCTCGCCGAGCACGGCGCCACGGTGACGGTCTCGAGCACCGCGCCGGCGGGGGATGCGGGCGGCGCCGGTGGCACCGGTGAGCTGGCCGGGATCCTGTCCTTGCTCGCGCTCGACGAGGCGCCGCACGCCGAGGTCCCCGGCCTCGCGCGGGGCCTGGTCCAGACGCTCGAGCTCGTTCGCGCGCTCGAGCGCGGCGGCGCGCGGACGCCGCTCTGGCTGGCCAGCGTGGGCGCGGTCGCGGCGACGGACGGCGATCGCATCGACGATCCGGCGCGGGCCCGGCTGTGGGGCATCGGTCGCTCTGTCGCGCTCGAGATGCCCGCGCTGTGGGGAGGGCTGGTGGATCTACCTGGGCAACCCGGGCAACCCGGGCAACCGGCGCGGCTCGATCCGGGCGCGCGCCGGGCGCTGGCCCGCGCCCTCGCCGGCACCGGCGGGGAGGACCAGGTCGCGGTGCGCGGCGACCGCCTCCTCGCGAGCCGCCTCACCCGCGCGCCGCGCGCCGCCGGAAGGTTCACGCCGAGCGGCGCGGTCCTCGTGGTCGGCGCGGCCGGGCCCACCGCCGTGCCGGTCGCTCGCTGGCTGCTCGGGCATGGCGCCGAGCGCGTGATCCTGGTCGGCGGCAGCGAGGAGGCGCGCGCCGAGCTCGGCAACCGCGTCACGCTGGCCGCGTGCGATCTCGCCGACGCGAGCGCGCTGGCCGGCCTGGTCGAGCGGCACGCGGTGCGCGCGATCATCCATGCCACCGGGCTGCTCGAGGAGAGCTCGATCGACAACCTGGCGCTCGATCGGCTCGACCGCGTCTTGCGCGCCCACGCCGAGCCGGCCTGGGCCGTGCACCGCGCCAGCGCGCGCGCGGGCGGACCGGTGCTGGTGCTGTTCTCGTCGATCGCCGCGACCTTCGGTGGCCTCGGGCAGGCGGCCTACGCGGCGGCGAACGCCGAGCTCGAGGCGATCGCCGAGCATCGCCGCGGCCTCGGCCTGCCGTCCGTCGCGGTCGCGTGGGGGCTGTGGGCCGGATCGGAGGCGATCGCGCTCGCCGAGAGCGGCGTCGCACCGATGCCGCCGTGGCGGGCGCTCGACGCGCTCGGCCCGGCGATTGCGGGGGCAGTCGACGACACGGGAGCGCGAGGGGGCGCTCCCGTGGGATCGCCTGCCGCGGTCGTGGTCGCCGACCTCGACTGGGAGCGGTTCGGGCCCCGCTACGCCGAGGCGCGCCACCGCCCGCTCATCGCCGATCTGATCCCGGCGGCGGACCCCCTCGAGCCGGACCGCTCGTTCTCGCCGGACGACCTGGCTCGGCTGGGCCCCGACGCGGCCGAGGCGGCGCTGCGCGCGCTGGTCACCGGGCACGTCGCCGTCGTGCTCGGCCATGAGCCGGCCGACATCGCCCTGGACCGCGACTTCGCGGAGGTCGGGTTCGATTCGCTGCGGGGGCTCGAGCTGCGCAACCGGCTGTCGCGCGCGCTCGGCCGGCGCCTGCCGGTCACGCTCGCGCTCGAGCACCCCACGCCGCGACGCCTGGCGCGTTCCCTGTTCGAGATCCTGACCACCGAGCTGCACGAGGAGGCACATTCATGAGTCACCAGCATCGAGTTCTCATCGTGGGCGCCGGCCCCTGCGGCCTCATGACGGCCTGCGAGCTTCGCCGGCGCGGCATCGACGCCGCCGTGGTCGACGCCGCCGAGAAGCCGCAGCGCGGCTCGCGCGCGATCCTCTTGTGGCCGCCGTCGCTGCGCCTGTATCGCGACCTCGGCATCCTGCCGGAGGCCGAGCGGCGCGGCGTCACGATCCGCGCGCTCAGCTACTACCTGGGCCCCGGCCGGACCCTGCGGGTGCCGCTGCCCCCGACGATGGCGCCGCTCATCCTGCCGCAGGAGGCTACCGACGAGCTGCTCGACGCCGAACTGCGGCGCCTGGGCGGCAGCGTCGAGTGGGGCGCGGCCCTGAGCTCGCTGGAGGCCGCGGGCGATGAGGTTCGCGTCGAGCTTCGCCGCGCCGACGGGAACACCGAGGGTACAATCGAACACCGCCGGACCGACTGGCTGATCGGCGCCGATGGTTTTCGCAGCACGACGCGCGACAAGCTCGGCATCGAGTTCATCGGCGCGCGGCTGCCGACCACGTTCCTGCTCGCCGAGGGCCGGCTCACCGGCGACTACGACCGCGAGGCGGTGTGTTATTACCTCAGCCGGACGGGGGTCGTGCTGGTGGCCCCGCTGCCGGGCGGGAAGGTGCGGATCTCGGGCCCGCTGCCCGCGGGGAGCGAGGTCACCGACGACACCGCGCAGCGCATGCTGGACGAGCGCGCCCCCGGCGGCCTGCGCGTGACGGACCTGACGCTCAACACGACGTTCACCAGCCACGAGCGAATCGCCGCCCGCATGCGAGTCGGCCGGTGCTTCCTGGTCGGCGACGCCGCTCACACGCACTCGGTGGTCGGCGGCCAGGGCTTGAACCTCGGGTTTGGCGACGCCCGCAACCTGGCCTGGAAGCTGTCGGGTGTGCTCGACGGCAGGCTCGACCCGAAGATCCTCGACAGCTACGACGTCGAGCGGCGCGCCGCGGCCGAGCAGGTGGTGCGGGTGACCGGGCGCATGGCGCGGCAGGCCGTGCTCAGCCCGTTCGCGAGCTGGATGCGCAATACCCTGTTCTCCACCGCCCACCGCCTCGGGGTGCTGGCCCGGAAGCTGCCGCCGCTCTACGCCGGCTGGTCGATCCGCTACCCGCAGACGCTGATCGGGCCGAGCCCCGGCGGGCGGGCCGGGTTCCTGCCGCCGGCCGGCGCGCACTCGCCCGACTGGACGATCGAGCACGGCGCGAACGGCCCGAACGGCACGAACGGCACGAACGGCACGAACGGCACGAACGGCGCGAACGGCCTGAGCGGCCTGAATGGCCTGAACGGCCTGAACGTGAAAGACCGCTTCGAGCTCGTGACCATCGGGCCCGCGGACACCCCGCGGCGCGCCGAGGCCGCGGCGTTCGCGGGCCAGCACGGCGCGCTCGTGTCGCATCGCCACGTCGTGGCGGGCAAGGAAGGCTTCCTGCTCCTCCGTCCCGACGGGTTCGTGGCGGCGAGCGGGCGCCGAGGAGACCTCCGCTGGCTCGCCGACGAGTTCGCGACGCTGGCTGTTTCGAACAAGGAGACGCACAGATGACCAAAGACGAGTTGCCAGCTGTCCTGGATGGGTTCGACCTCGCGGATCAGAGCCGCTTCGCGGACGGGTTCCCGCACCGGGTGTTTGCCCGGCTGCGCGCCGAGAACCCGATCTTCTTCCACCCCGGGGGCAAGACCGCCGACGGCGAGGGCTTCTGGATGATCACCCGCCACGACGATCTGGTCGCCGCGGCGGCCGATCCCGTGTTCTCGTCGCAGGGCGGCGGCGGCCGCGCCGGCGGCGGCACGCACATCGACGATCTGGCGCCCGGGGTCCACGCGGGCACCCTGATCAACATGATGGATGATCCCCGTCACCAGGTCATCCGCGACCAGCTCCGGCCGGGGGTCGATGCCGCCGCGGTCGCGACGCTCGAGCCCGAGCTGCGCGATCTGGCGGATCGCCTGATCGCCGCGGCAGCCGCGCGCGGATCCGGCGACCTGGTCGCCGACATCGCCGGTCCGTTCGCCCTGCGCACCGCGCTCACGTTGCTCGGCGTGCCGCGCTACGATCGGCCCCGGCTCGCCGCCTGGGCCGACATCAGCATGGGGTTCGACGACCGCCGCGCCGGTCGCGACACCCAGCGCTCGCAGATCGCCCGGCTCGCCATGTACCGGTACGGCAGCGAGCTGTTCAAGGCCCGCACCGCCGCGCCCGCCCGCGACTTCGTCTCGCGCGTGGCCCGCGCCGAGCTGCCGCCGGAGTCGGGGCAAAAACCGATGTCGCTGTACGAGCGCGAGGTGTTCTTTCCGATCGTCATGGGCGCGGGCACCGAGTCGCCGCGCAACGCGATCGCCAACGGCGTCATGGCGCTGGCCGAGCACCCGACCAGCTGGCGCGAGCTGCGCGAGGATCCGTCGCTCATCGCCGGCGCGATCGAGGAGATGCTGCGCTGGTCGTCGCCCACCCCGTACAACCGGCGCACCGCGACGCGCGACATCGAGTTCCGTGGCGCGAAGATCGCGGCCGGCCAGAAGGTGACGTTCTGGTGGGCGTCGGGGAACCGAGACGAGCGCGTGTTCGCCGATCCGTTCGAGTTCAACATCCGCCGCGCGCCCAATCCTCACCTCGCGTTCGGCGCAGGCACGCACGCCTGCTTCGGCCCCGAGCTGGGGCGGCTCGAGCTCCGGATCGTCCTCGAGGCGCTGCTCGCGCGCGTCGAGCGCATCACGCTCGACGGCCGGGTCACCTGGGCCGCCAGCAACAAGCACACCGTGATCCTCGACCTGCCGGTGACCTACACCCCGGTGGCGCTGCCGCCGCCGCCCCCGCCGGCCGAGGATCTGCCGCCCTCCGTCGTGCCCGAGGACCCGGCGATCTACGTGACGTCGCAGATGCTCCCGGTCAACCCGTTCGATCCGGTGTTTCGCTCCGACCCGTACACGAAGTATCGCGAGCTCGCCGCCCGCGGCCCGGTCGTGCGTACGCCGGGCGGGACAGTGACCGTCACCGGCCACGCCGAGGTCGCCGCGGCCCTCAAGAGCTCGAAGATCGGCTGGGGGGACGGCCAGCTCGCGTCCGAGCACTTCAGCCGCGACGCCGAGGGCAAGCTGATCCGGCAGTTCTTCTTCATGGACCCGCCCGACCACACCCGGATCCGGTCGCTGGTCGCTAAGGCATTCACATCGCGCCTGGTCGAGCGGCTGCGCCCGACGGCCGAGCGGATCGTGCGCGAGCTGATCGCCTCGGCGGGCACGTCGTTCGATCTGATGACCAAGATCGCGCACCCGCTGCCCGCGCTGTTGCTCGGCGACCTCATGGGCGTGCCCGCGGCCGACATCGAGCAGTTCCGGATCTGGGCCGCGGCGATCGGCCGCGGGCTGGATCCCGACATCGTGCTGACGCGCGAGCAGGTCGCCGAGCGCCAGGGCGCGCGCGAACAGTTCAACCGGTTCTTCGCCGAGCTCGCCGCCGAGCGGCGCCAGCGGCCGACCGGCGACTTCGTGAGCGACCTGGTCGCGGCCGAGGACGGCGGCACCCGGCTGTCCGCGAACGATCTGATGGTCACCTGCACCCTGATCATGAGCGCGGGCTATGCGCTGACCGTCCACCTGATCGGGAACGGCATGCTGGCGCTGCTACGCAACCCCGGCCAGCGCGACTGGCTCCGCGCGCACCCCGACCGGATCGCCGGCGCGGTGGAGGAGCTCGTCCGCTTCGATCCGCCCGCCCAGATGATCTCGCGCATCGTCCTGGCCGACACCGAGCTCGAGGGCGCGCCCGTGAAGGCCGGAGAGATCCTGCTCCTCATCCTGGCCGCCGCGAACCGCGATACCCGGGTCTACACGGCGCCCGACGAGCTCGACCTGTCGCGCGGGTCGGAGCGTAACCTCGGCTTTGGCCACGGCATCCACTACTGCCTCGGCGCGCCGCTGGCGAGGCTGACCGCGCAGGTCGCGATCGGCGCGCTGGCCGGCCTCGATCTGGTCATCGCCGACCCCGGTCCGGCGCAGGGCGAGGGCATGGTGATCCGCGGCCTCGCCAGGCTCCCGGTGACCTACGCCCGTAAGGCGACCAGCTGATGAGGACCTCGTGACTCCCCGCGCGCGGCGATCCTGATCGAGATCGAGAAGCCTGTTTGCGATGGAGCCCTCTGGCATTTTAGCCTTACTGGCACCCATGGCTTCGCGCGCGCTGATAACGAGATATCGCCACAGCGCTGTGCGGCAATCCGCCCTGCTCCGCCCTGCTCCGAGCGATCAAATCGTCATGATCGACGACACGAGTGCTCGATTAGTGATATTGTCGATCAATGGTGCAACAGCGAAAAGAGGTTTTCGAGGATCAGGAGAGCCGGATTCTGGCTCCGGCGGGGGATGGCCCCCACGCCGTCGTGGCCGGCGGACAGGACGTCGTGCTCGTGCGCGCGGGTGGAGGCTGGAAGGCGTATCACGGCCGCTGCCCGCATCAAGGCGCGCTGCTCGGCGAGGGCGAGCTCGACGGCGGCGAGCTCGTGTGCCGCAACCATCGCTGGCGGTTCGATGCCCAGACCGGCGAGCGCCGCGGCGGGCCGGGCTGCCTGCGCGCGTGCCCCGTCCGCCAGGACGGCGCCGAGCTCGTCATCGATCCGGCCACCCTGGCGCCCGCGGCCCCGTCCGGCGCCACCGCGCGGCGGACGCTCAAGGACCTGCCGGGTCCGCGCCCGTTGCCCATCATCGGCAGCGCGCACAAGGTCAAGGTCGAGCACCTCCACGAGATCCTCGAGGCGTGGGCCCGCGAGTTCGGGACGCTGTATCGCGTCCGGTTCGGCAGCCGCTGGGTCGTGGTGTCCTCCGATCCGGATATCAACGAGCGGGTGCTGCGCGCGCGTCCCGAGGACTTCCAGCGCGATCCCAAGATCGCGCCGCTGTACAAGGAGATCGGCATGACCGGGGTGTTCTCCGCGGAGGGGGCCGAGTGGCGCCCTCAGCGCCAGCTCGCGATGGCCGCGCTCGCGACCCGGAACCTGCGCGCGTTCTACCCGGTCCTCCTGCGCATCGCCGAGCGGTTTCGCCGCCGCTGGGAGCGCGCCGCCGACGACGGCCGCATCCTGGTCGTGGAAGACGAGATCCGGCGGTTCACCGTCGACGTCACCACGCACCTGGCGTTCGACTACGACATCAACACGATCGAGCAGGAAGGCGACATCATCCAGCGCAAGCTGGAGTTCGTGCTGCCCGCGATCATGCGCCGCCTCCTCGCGCTGGTGCCGTGGTGGCGATGGCTCCCGCTGCCGGAGGAGCGCCGGGCCGACCGCGCGCTGCGCGAGCTGCATGCCTGGCTGGGCACGCGCATCGCCGACACCCGGGCGCGCCTGGCCCAAAGCCCCGCGTCGGGGGAGTCGCCGGCGAACTTCCTCGAGGCCATGCTGACGGCGCGCGACGAGCACGGCCAGCCGTTCTCCGACCACGTCATCCTCGGCAATGCCCTGACGATGCTGGTCGCGGGCGAGAGCACGACGGCGCAGACCATCGCCTGGACGGTGCACCACCTGCTCGACCGACCCGAGGTCGTCGGCGAGCTCCGGCGAGAGCTGGGCAGCGAGCTGGGCGGCAGGGCGGCACCGCCCGACATCGACGCCGTCTCGCGCCTGGTCTACACCAGCGCGGTCGCCCAGGAGGTGATGCGCCTGCGGCCGGTCGGGCCGGCGGTGGGCCTCGAGACCCTGCGCGATCTCGTGGTCGGCGACCTGGCGCTGCCGGCGAAGACCGCGTTCATGGTCCTCGTGCGCCCGCCGGTGCTCGATCCCCAGCGGTTCGACGCGCCCAACGACTTCCGTCCCGAGCGCTGGCTCGACGGCGACAAGGCGACGCACGACGCGCGCGTGCACATGCCGTTCGGCACCGGACCGCGGATCTGCCCCGGCCGCGCGCTGGCCCTGCTCGAGATCCGCGTCCTCGTGGCGACCATCTTCGCCGGCTTCGAGCTCGAGCGCGTGGGCGCGGCCGAAGACGTGCGCGAGATCTTCGCGGTGACCCTCGCGCCCCGCGGCTTGAAGGTCCGGGTCCACCGGCGAGCGGCGGCGCCGCGCGCCGCCGAGCTGACTGCGTGACGCGCCGGCCACGCCGGATCGGGTAGCCAGCTATCCGCCGATTCGCTCCAGGACAGTCGCAGCCAGCGCGCGGTACTCCCCGTGCACCTCGTGGACAGCCCGCTGATATGCGCCGATTGCGCCATCGGCCGGCTTGGGCAAGAACATCGGCCGCCTGGCTTCCTGAGTCATGAGTATCACCAGGGCGAGCACGACAACGCGCCGCGCTCCGAGGTGATCCACGACCTGCGCTGGTCGGCGCTCCAGATGGCGCAGCTCGAAGGCCGGTGTCACCGCGATGGCCGCTTCGCCGAGGTCTACTGGACCTACGCCGACGCCACCATCGAGGACAAGATCGCGCGCGTCGTCGCCGGCCGCATCCAGTCGATGAAGGAGATGATCGGCGACGACGTCGAGACCCTGCGCGAGACCGAGCGGCTGTTGCTCGCCTGATCACCGGCGAGCCGCGAGGTGCGGCGAACGGCTCGCCGGCCGTTGCGACGACCAGCCCTGAGGCCCGCGCGAGGTTCTCGAAATTGGTTTATATTTTTTGATTTATATTTGAGGTTCCAAAACTTATATCGGTTATCAGGTGGACTTGTCGCCATCATGGCTCTGTCGCGCCAGGTGGTGCCAAGGCATCGTCGCGCAGGCGTCATCCAGCCGATCATCGCGGCGGAAGGTGCTCACGGCTGGTATCTATCAATGAACGCTGACCCGCAGTCAGTGATACAGGTCACAAATACTACAATTATATCAAATACCTGAAACGGTGAATGTGTTTATTCCATGTTATAGTAACATACACCCGCCGTGTTGACGTTAACCGATCATTCGCCCTACCCTCACCAGTATGAAGAAAGATCAGAAGAATAAGAAGAAATTACTTCGAGTTAACAGCGAGACGATCGCATGCTGAACCGGTCTCAGCTCGTCGTAGTCGTCGGCGCCGGCCCAACCGCTGCCAATCCGTGCCCTGGCAGCACAGAACCCGGGGTATGCCAGGATCAATGATGTAGGTGACTGGGGCATGAACGCACATGCGGCCCATGCACGAAGACCGCGCCAGGCTGAGGGCCTGCCCCACACAGGGACCAAGCTATTCGTCATTGACTTATAACAAGTCCGAATTGGGTGCCGAACATGCCTTCAAAAGTAAGCATAGCGTTGGTGCATCAAGGGATCTGGGACATGGAGAAGTTGTCCATGCCGCTCGCCCTAGGCTACCTGAAAGCGTACGCCCAACAGGACGAGCGAATCAAGGACGCCGTCGAGTTTCGGATCTTCAACTACCGCGGTGCGGATCAATCCATCCGGATGGTTCCCGAGGTGCTCATGGAACATCCGCCCGACATCCTGGCGTGTTCGGTCTTCGGGTGGAACTTTCGAAACTTTGGTCAACTCGCGACGACGTTTCGCCAGCTCAAGCCGGAAGGCTGGACCATCTTCGGTGGGACGCATGTGGCGTTGCAAGCCGAGCGCGTGTTTCGCCTGTATCCCGACGTCGACGTGGTGGTGAACGGCGAGGGAGAGATCACCTTCGCGAACCTCCTGCGCGCGTACCTCGCGGGGAGATCGCGGCACGACCTTGCCGACATCCGCGGCATCTCCTTCCGGCTCGCCACGGGCGAGGTCGTCACGACCGAAGCCGAACCGCGGATCGATGACCTCGACACGATCCCGTCGCCGTTCCTGACCGGGGCGATTCCGCTGGTCGATGACCGTGGTGAGTTCTTGTACGACGCGGTCACGATGGAGACCAATCGAGGCTGTCCTTACAAGTGTGCGTTCTGCTATTGGGGCGGCGCCGTTGGTCAAAAGCTTCATGCCTTCTCGCTCGAACGCCTTCGTGAGGAGCTGGAATTATTTGGGCGGATGCGCATTCAGAATGTGTGCCTGTGCGACGCCAACTTTGGAATGCTGCCTGCGGATCAGGGGTTTCTCGAAGCCTTCCTCCAGGCGCGTTCGCAACACAAATTCCCGCGTGCGCTGACGACGTCGTGGGCCAAGAACAAAGGCAAGCTGTTCTACGAGATCGTGCGGACGATGCGGGAGGCCGGCCTCCAGGCTGACTTCACCCTCGCGCTCCAGACGCTCGACCCCGCGGCGTTGAGCACCTCGCGGCGCCAGAACATGGCGATCAACAAGTTCGAAGACCTGTGCGAGTGGCTTCACAAGGAAGGGTTGGGTGCATACGCCGAGATCATCTGGGGGCTGCCGGGAGAGACTTACGAGTCATTCTTGAATGGGTATGATCGAGTCGCGCGTCACGTCCCGCGGATCGCGACCTATTCAAATCTCATCTTGCCAAACACCAGCTACGACAAGGAACGGGCCGAGCACAAGTTCGTCACGATCCGCGGTCAGGACTACGACTTCGAATACATCTTGCAACACGTGACCATGCCGCTCGGCGATAACCGCCGCATGCACGCCTTCTTGTTCTGGGCGCGCATCATTGCAGAGTACATGTTCCTCCGGTACATCTGGATCCCGCTCCGCGAGGGGTGCGGTTTGTCGCAGTCCAAGATCCTGCTCGATCTGAACGCGTGGATCGAGACGCAGGTGAACGACCCGGTGGCGGTCGCGCTGCGGTCGTGCCGCGATGAGGTCGTGGCGAACCTCGACGCGTCACGCATGGGGCGTCCGATCAGGATCCTCCATCAAGACGCCACCGTGCCGAGGTTGTTCGAGAGGTGGTGGAACGAATCGATCCTGCCAAACGCTCGACCTGACTTGCGCCCGTTCTTGCAGGACCTCTTCCGCTATGAAACGATCATGCGGCCCATGCACGAGGATCGCGCCAAGGCCGAGGGGCTGACGGTGGAGACGATCGATGACATCCCGTACTTCGTGCGCCGCGACGTGACGTTCGAGTTCGACGTGGCGCGGGCGATCGCGCCCGGCGCCGTGATGACCGAGCCTCCGGCGCCGTCGCGCCAGCCGGCGGTCGACTATTATTACCAGGTCGGATTCAGCAACCACATCGATAACCACGAGATCGTCGCGCAATATCGCGCGAAGACCCGCGAGGAGATCCGGGTCGAGACCTTGCTCAGAACTCAGCGGGGGGTGCCGGAAGCCAGGGACCGTCACGTCGTCGGCCTGCCCGACGCATCCACGCGAAGACATCTCACCGTGAGGACCTGATGGGCTCGGACAGCGCTCCTCCGCAAGAGCTCTCGGACGAGGACTTCGTCATGCTCGACCCCGCGGTCGAGATCTTGAATGTCGAGGCGGCCGCGTATTCCTTGCTGTGTCAGACGGACCTCGAGGTCGGCATGGTCGTGCCCCCCGGCGAAGGGCTCCTCGACTTCGTGAGGTCGCTCATGGGCACGCCGGCCCGCGTCGGCGCGTTGCGCGACGAATACGACGATCGGCGGCTGATCGACGGCATGCTGGCGTCGCTGCTTTTGCACGGCGTCGCCCACGTCACGTCGCGCGAGGCGCCGTCGGACGAGGAGCTGGCACGCCTGCGAACGGCCACCTACGGAAGGGTGGCGCGGACGCGGCGGCGGGCCGTGGTCATCGAGCTCGATGGGGCCGCTACCCTCGAGCAATGGTGTGCAGGCTGGAGCGCGGGGGAGACCGCCCCCGACGTGCGGCTCCGCTGTGCGCGGCTGTCGGATCACAAGCCCGCGCTGGAGGAGCTGGCCCGGCGGCGGCAGGCCGGGGCGCTGCGCGCGCACCACGTCGTCGTTCAAGCGGCCGATGTGCGCTGCGACGAGGGCACGCGGGAAGCGCTCGTTCGCCTGGGGGCGGCGGTCGAGCTCGAGGGGGTCCGGTGGCCTGCCCCCGAAGCGCCGATCCCGGGGCTCGCGGAGCTCACGCGTCATCGCGTCGCCACCCATGCGATCATGAGCCCCGACGCGTCGATCCTCGACGAGCGCGTTCGCGATCGCGCGGTCGAGTGGGTCCGGAGCGAGTTTGTTTCCGGCCTGTGCTTGCGGCTGGATGCCCCTGCGATCTGGGGCGCCGCCGCCGTGGCGGAGGACGAGCTAAGACGCGTCTTCCACGCGGTCCACGCCCTCGAGGTCGTGCTCGGGGACGTGGTCGTGGCGAACATGCCGAGCGATGAAGTGCTGCTCGGGAACGCCGAGCACATACCGCCGCCGGAGGATCGGTCGGTTGCGGCGCGCCGGCTTCGCCTGGCATACCTCCGCTGGCGAATTCCGCTCGTCAGGGCGCTCGAGGGGAGCTATCACTGGGCCCAGTTCCCCGAGGTCGAAGACAAGTGGATCCGTTCGTCGGACGATCTGCTGCCGAATCACCCCGAGCTGCTGGGGCTGGGGCCGGGGCGCACGATCGTCGATGTTTGCGGCGGATTGGGGCGCGTCGCCCGCCGGCTGAGCCCCTCGGTGGGCCCGGAGGGAACCATCATCTCGATCGAGATGCGGCGGTTCCTGACCGAGCGAGCACGGCGCTTCGCGTACGAACGGAAGCTGACGAACCTGCAATTCCGCCCCGGCCTTGCGGAGCGGCTCCCGCTCCCGGACCGCTCGGTAGATGCGGCGGTGAACGAGTGGACCGGGGCGATCTGGGACCTCGGGCTCGGGCCGGCGATGGTCAAGGAGATGGTCCGGGTCGTTCGCCCGGGTGGCCGCATCGCGGTCACCCATCGCCTGGTACAGCTTCGCCTCGCGGCGCTCGACCAGCCCTGGGTGCAATACGAGCACATCTACCGGTGGGTTCGGGAGGCGTTCCACCATCCGGAATTGACGCTCATCACCGAGCGCGTGTGGGGGCAGACCGTGCCATCGCTTGAGGGCGAACATGCGAGTCACTTCATAGAGCAATATATGCCGTGCCTCGGCAATCCGAACGAGGGGATCTTCGGTCATGAAGATACCGCACTCGGGTCGACCCTCGCCGACGTGTATTTGACCATGGTCGCGGAACGTCGAGGTTCGTAGCGGCCGAGAACCCGACGCGGCTCTGGGACCCGAGGCCGCTAGGCTAGGGCGAGATCTTGCGCTCGAGAATCTCGGTCACGTTGCTGACATCCAACGAGAGCTTCTTCTTCCTGGCCGGCGCCGGCGGCGTGGTCGTGTCCGTGGGCTTGGTTGGCGAATTCTCCGGTGGCTTCTTGGTCATGGCGAATCCTTGATGATGAGAGATGATGAGACCAAGCCTGGTGCCGATCACCGGGGCAGTCAACGTGGGCAGCACGTGATACTGCCCTCGCCGGGCTCAGTCGCCACGGCGTGCGCGCGGCATGCGGATGTCGTGCGCTATCACGTGTCCGGGCATGCGTCCCGAGGTAGCTCGACGAGGCATCACCCGAATGCGAGAGGAGGGGATCCTCACGAACGGCAAGCCCGGTGCGCAGCCGGTGCGCAGCCGGTGCGCAGATCGACTGCGCGGATGGCAGTGCCGGCGATGGCCCCGAACCGGGAGCTCTCGCCACTCGCGATAGGGCGGTATCATCCGCTATACGTAACTGTCGTGACTACCAGATTCTAGAGTGGCAATGATCGGCTCACACCAGCCCGACGATCTTGCCCTCTCGATCGAGATCGATGTGCTCGGCGCGCGGTTGCTTGGGCAGCCCCGGCATGCGGATGATCTCCCCGGTGAGCACGACGATGAACCCGGCGCCGCCGTTGACGTAGAGCCCCTGCACGTTGAGCTTGAAGTCGCGCGGCCGCCCCCGCAGCGCCGGATCGTCCGACAGCGAGGACTGGGTCTTGGCCATGCAGATCGGCAGGTGCGAGTAGCCGAGCTTCTCGATGTCGCGCAGATCGCGTTCGGCGTCGCGGCCGAGGACGATGTCGTCGGCGCCGTACATCTTGGTCGCCACCGCCCGGATCTTCTCCGGGATGGACGCTTCGAGCGGATAGAGCGGCCGGAACTTCGGCGCGCCGCGCTTGCTCCGCTCGATCACGGCGCGGGCGAGGTCGAGCGCGCCCTCGGGGCCGTGGGCGTAGTGCTCGCAGACGGCCAGCGTGACCCCGCGTTGCTCGCACGCCTTGCGAACCACCTCGATCTCCTCGTCGGTGTCGCTCGCCATCCGGTTGAGCGCGACCACCGGGGCGCCCTTGATCAGCTCCTCGTTCTCGAGGTGCTTGTGCAGGTTTGGCAGCCCGCGCTCGACGGCGGCCGGGTCGGGCTTCTCGAGATCGGAGAGCGCCGCGCCGCCGTGCATCTTGAGGGCCCGCGCGCTGGCGACCAGCACGACCACGTCGACGTCCAGCCCGGCGGTGCGGCACACGATGTCGAAGAACTTCTCTGCGCCGAGGTCGAAGCCAAAGCCTGCCTCGGTCACCGTCCAGTCGGCGAGCGACATCGCCGTCCGGGTGGCGATCACGCTGTTGCAGCCATGGGCGATGTTGGCGAACGGGCCGCCGTGCACCAGGGCCGGGGTGCCCGACAGGGTCTGCGCCAGGTTGGGCAACAGGGCCTCCCGCATGAGCGCGAGCACGGCGCCGGTGATCCCGAGCTTCGCCGCGTGGACGGGGTTGCCCTTGCGATCGTAGCCGATCACGATCCGATCGATGCGCGCGCGCAGATCGCCGGCGTCGTCGGCGAGGCACAGGATCGCCATCAGCTCGGAGGCCGCGGTGATGTCGAAGCCGCCCTCGCGCGGCATGCCCTGGCTGCGCCCGCCGAGGCCGAGCACCAGGTCCCGCAGCGACCGATCGTTCATGTCGATCACGCGCGGCCACATGACGCGGCGCAGATCCAGGTTCAGATCGGTGCGGAAGTGGATATGGTTGTCGATCACCGCGGCGATCAGGTTGTGCGCCGAGGAGATGGCGTGAAAGTCGCCCGTGCAGTGCAGGTTGATCCGATCGGAGGGCGTGAGCTGGGCACGGCCGCCGCCGGTGCCTCCGCCCTTGACGCCGAAGCACGGGCCGAGCGACGGCTCGCGTAGCGCCAGGCAGGCCTTCTCGCCGAGGTGAGACAGGGCATCGGCGAGGCCGATCGACGTGGTCGTCTTGCCTTCGCCGGCCGGCGTCGGTGTGATGGCCGAGACCAGCACCAGCTTGCCTTTCTTGGCGTCGCGTCCGGCGACTACCTCCTGATCGAGCTTGGCGAGGTCGCGTCCGTAGGGAATGACGCGGGTGGCGGGAACGCCGAGCTTCTCGGCGACGTGGGACAAGGGCGGGGGGACGAAAACCATGGGCGGCAGGATGGCACAACCGGCCCGGGCTTTTGCATGAATCAGGTCGGCGCGGCGCGGCGCGGCGAGAGCTTCCGCACACCGACCCGCGCGCAGCCGGTCCGCGCTGCAACACCCGCGGCGTGTGGCAAGCGATGCGCGCGAGAACGGCACCGGCGGCAACACAGTGGCCGAGCTCGGCTACTAGTCGTCCGGCAAGGGCGAGCCGCCGCCGTGGTTCGGCAGCGTCACGGACGCGTTCAGCCAGCGGTTTTTCCGACGCCTGTCCGTGAGCCGTCGGATCCGGGGCCACGTCCCATCATGCCGCCCGGCCGCCCGGCCGCCCGGCCGCCCCGGCCGCCCGGCGATGACCGTGCCACGCTTCGAGTGACCGAGCGCGTCAAGGATGATCTGTTCAGCCTCTGCCACCCGACGTCGGAGTCGGCCCTCGATCGGCGTTGCGTCCCTGCGGGGCACGCGAGCGCTCCCGGCGCGGCTGGACCTGCGCATGGGCTCCGGCGCACGCGACCAGCCACGCGGCACCCCGCCGCGATCGTCCATCGATCGGTAGGTACCACTCTTCTTCTTCTTACCCAAGTGTGTCATGAACTCACCATCAACCGGCACGACGAAGCGGGCGGGTTTGCCGCCGTTACCCCACCCCAACCAACCTCGAGACGACCTTGCTCTGATCTCGAAGCTCGACGATGCTCTCGAAACCCATGAAGCGTTCCGACAAACGCGCCGCGCTGACCGAGGAAGTCGCGCGCTTTCAGGCCGAGGTTCAACGCCTGGCATTCGAAACCGTTCGCGCCGTCATCAAGCAAGAGCTCGACCGCAAGCTGGCCAAGCTCGAATCCGCCCGACCGCGCGTTGACCTGCCCGCTCGCTCGGCCGCCCCGGCCGCCCCGGCCGCCCCGGCTGCCCCGGTCGCGGCGGCGGCGACGCCGCCCGAGCAGCTGCAGCTGCAGCTAGCGGACCCGGTGCCGGTAGCGCGCGCGCAAGCGCCGACCCCCCCGGCGGCGACCGGCGGACGCAAGCGCGTGCCGTGGACGCGGGAGAGCATCATCAACGAGCTCGCGAGCTGGATGTCGAGCGGCACCGTGATCGATGCACCGTTTGTCACGCGTCACGGCCCGCCGGGCCTGGTGGCCGCGACCCGGCGCGTCTTCGGTCGCTTCGAGGCGGCCCTGAACGTCGCCGGGCTGCATGTCTCGAAGCTGTATCCCGACGGCCCGCCGGGTCAGCACGACCGTCGATAGGAACGGACCACGCGCTCACCGCTTGACGAGGCGGCCTGTGCCGGTGATGTCCTGCGTGACCGCCGGGTCACCGCGGTAGGTGATGGTCCCCGATCCGGACACCTGGAGCGTCAAGCAATCGTCGTGCGCGCCGTGGATCGTGAGGTGGCTCGCGCCCGAAGCCCTTTCAGCGGCAACCGCACGAAGCGCCGCGCGCCACGCATGAAGTGCACGACTGAAGATTTGGTGTCCGGGCATGCGTTTTCACGGCGTCGCGCGCATTAAGACTCCGTAGGGACGCGGCTCGGTGGTTTCATCGCGAGCCCGACGTGATATCGACGCGGGGTTTTCGTAGTCCGCGGTGTGAAACCGTTTTGCTTCGCGAAGAGGTTGATCTATGCGTCCTGTGCGTCAGTTTTCCCCTTGGTTTCGACCTGTTAGCATCACGCTGGCTTTGTTTGGCTCGCTGGCGACCGGATGCCTCGGCGAGTCATCGCCCGATGGCAGCCTCTACACGGCCGGCGTCTCCATCACCGAAGGATTCGAGGCGGGCACCAAGACGGCGTTTGCCGCTGCCGATGTCACCCTCAGCACGGGAGTCTGGAACCTCAGCGACGCGCTGATCGGGACCCTCACCTCCGACGTCAAGACCGGTTTGAAGTCGGCGCGCGTGCGCAACAGCGGCCGGATCACCATGGGCTTCGATCTCACGACCGGAGCGAGTACGGTGTCGATCCACCACGCCCGGTTCGGCACGGACGCGAGTGGCACGTGGGGGCTGTTCGCCTCGCAGGATCAGGGCAGCACGTGGACGCAGGTCGGCTCGACGGTCTCCACGACCACGACCACGTTCGCCACGGCGACCTTCGCCGTGAACCTCGCGGGGAACATCCGGTTCGACATTCGCAAGCTCGATGGTGGCGCCAATCGCATCAATATCGACGACGTCACGATCAACGCGTTTTCCGGCCCACCACCCGGCGCGCTGCAGACGGTGTTCATCATCGTGATGGAGAATCATAACTGGTCGGACATCAAGAACAGCGCCTCGGCGCCCTTCATCAACAACACGCTCCTGCCGATGGGGGCGCACGCCGAGAACTACGTCAACGTGCCGGGCATCCACCCGAGCGAACCCAACTATCTGTGGCTCGAGGCCGGGACCAACTTCGGGATCGCCAACGACAACAACCCGAGCTCGAACCACCAGGCCACCACGCAGCACCTGGTGACCCAGCTCCAGTCGGCGGGCCTCGCCTGGAAGTCCTACCAGGAGGGCATCACCGGCACGACCTGCCCGCTCACGGCGAGCGGGCTGTACGCGCCGAAGCACAACCCGATGATCTTCTTCGATGACGTCACCAACACGAACTCCAGCTCGTCGGCGAACTGCATCGCGCACGTGCGCCCCTATACCGAGCTGGCGGCCGATCTGCAGAACCAGAGAGTCGCAGGCTACAACTTCATCACGCCGAACCTGTGCAACGACATGCACAACTCGACGGGATGCGCGACCACGGATCAGATCCGCAACGGTGACACCTGGCTCAGCACCGAGGTGCCGAAGATCCTCGCGTCGCAGGCCTTCCAGAATAACGGCGCCCTGTTCATCACCTGGGACGAGAGCGAAGGCGGCGACTTCCCGATCGGCATGATCGTGCTGTCGCCGAAGGCGAAGCCGGGGTTCTCGAACACCATCTTGTACAACC
>Ga0070690_100000528_pt1 | contig 19182 bp, 17 predicted proteins | sample KBSS33HmetaG_FD_64671 | JGI IMG/M metagenome (GOLD analysis project Ga0070690, IMG submission 64671) | Switchgrass rhizosphere microbial communities from Kellogg Biological Station, Michigan, USA - KBS S3-3H metaG | ecosystem: Host-associated > Plants > Roots > Rhizosphere ... | reverse complement strand
CGCCCGACGTCCTGCTGACCCGTTTGACGGTCGACAGCCAGACAATCGCCACCGACGGCGAACTCCTCCGGGCCGCCGCAAACCTGGAGGCCCCGGCAACGCCCTTGCGATTGCCGCCGTCCCACCAGCGCCTGGAATTTCAATTCACCGCCCTGGAGTTCACCGCCCCCGAAAACGTCCATCTCCAATACCGCCTGGACGGGCTCGACGCGTCGTGGATCGATGCCGACGCCGAGCGCCATGCCGAATATTCGCGGCTGGCCGCGGGCAATTACGTTTTCCACGTCCGCGCCCGCAATGGCGATGGTGATTGGGCCGAAGCCAAAGTTCCCCTGGCTTTCGTCGTCCGGCCCTTCGCCTGGCAAACGTGGTGGTTCCGCACTCTCGCAATCCTCGCGTTCACGTCGATCGTCATCATCCTGGTGCGTTACATTTCGTTCCGCCGATTGCGGCAAAAACTACAGGTGCTCGAACAGGAAGCCGCCCTGAACCGCGAACGCGCCCGCATCGCCCGCGACATCCATGACGACCTCGGCGGCAACCTGACCCAGGTCAAACAACTCTTCGAACTCACGTCACGCCATCGCGGCTCACCGGAACAGGTCCATGAATTTGTTCAACGCGGCCTGGCCGTCACACGGCAGGGCGTCAAATCGCTGGACGAGACCGTCTGGGCCGTCAACCCGCGCAACGATACCCTGCCCGACCTCATCAATTACATCGGCCAACGCACCGTGGAATTCCTTTCCACCGCCGGCATCCGCTATCACCTCGACCTTCCGGATCACCCGCCCTCACGGATGGTTCCCGCCGAAGTCCGGCACAATCTCTTTTTCGTCGTCAAAGAAGCGCTCAACAACACCGTCTGCCACGCCCAGGCCTCCGATGTCTGGCTGGGGATCGTCGTGGATGACAAAGATTTCCACCTCACGATCCAGGACAACGGCTGCGGCTTCGAAAACACGCCCGACCATCCCTGCGCCGACGGATTGCGGAACATGCATCAGCGCATGGAAATGATCCGCGGCCGCTGCGTCATCGACAGCAGCCCCGGCCAGGGCACCCTTATCACCGCCGTCTATCCATGGCCCCCGTAACGGCGCACGGTATTTGCAGCGGAATGCGCCCGTCCCCGGGCGCAGCAGTGTTGTCCGGGTGCGATCCCAGGAACGCCAGGACCTTGTCCACCTGCGTCGCTGTGTGCGGGGACGGACCCACTCCAAAGATCGAAACAGCCCACACCCACGGCCAATTGGCTGGCGCACTGAATAAAACTGTCGTAAAATAGTCAGACCTATCCGCATGCCCATCACGATCTCCATCGTCGAAGACAATCCCGGCACGCGCGAAAATCTTGTCGCCCTCCTGAACGGTGAGCCCGGCCTTCGCTGCCTCAATGCCTATGGCACCGGCGAAGAAGCCGTGCGGAACATTCCCAACGCCAAACCCGACGTCGTGCTGGTCGATATCAAGCTTCCACGGATGAACGGCGTCGATTGCGTCGCCAAGCTCAAGAACCTGTTTCCCGACCTGTATTTCCTGATGCTCACGACTTATGAGGAGACCGACCTGATCTTCGATTCGCTTCGCGCCGGCGCCAGCGGTTATCTGCTCAAGGAAATGCCGCACGATGAACTCGTGAGCGCCATAAAAAACGTCCATGCCGGCGGCGCACCCATGTCGATGCAGATCGCCCGTAAAGTCGTCCATCATTTTCACCAGATCAAACAGCCGCAATCCGACATGGAAAAATTGACGCCGCGCGAACAGGAGATCCTCGCGCTGCTCTCCAAAGGCCGGCTTTATAAAGAGATCGCCGACCAGTTGGGCATCACCCACGGCACCGTGCGCACGCACGTCGAACATATCTATCAGAAATTGCACGTCCAATCCCGCACCGAAGCCGTCCTGAAATTTCTCCGCCGCTGATCCCGCCGGCACCGGCCCGGCTATCACCTCCCCTCCGCCGACCCGCGGCTCCGCGCGCACTCCTCTCACCGTCCGTTGTCCTTTGATCCGCAACGGTTAACCACGATAAACGCCTCCCATGATCGCGTTAAAAAATCCTTATCCGGCATGCAAGAAATGATAAATCTCGGACAATCGACGGAAAGCAAAGGAAACCGCGGATATCCATATTAAAGACGCAACAAAGACATATTGTATGACGACCGCTACGAAAACATTCCTCGGGATCTCCGCCGCCGGTTTCATCGTCGGCGCCATCGTCGACTTCGGCGGATTCACGGTCAATCCCATGTGGACCGTCGCCCTGCCCGTCGGCGCCATCTTCCTGGGAGTGTTTCTGATCTCCCTGATCATGGAAAAAGAGGTCGCCCGATACGACGACGAACTGGCGAAGAAGATCGCCCTCGCGCGACAGAACACCACCCCCGCCACTGAACCCGCGCCCCGCGGCGCCAACCTGTCAACCTATGAAAATAAAGCTCTCCAGGCCGTTCGGTAATGTCGTGGTCGATGTCAATGCCGCTCCCGCCACCACGACGTCGTCCGTCTTCCAGTTGAAAAAGATCCTCGTGCCGGTGGATTTTTCGAATTGTTCAAAAAAAGCCGTTCAATACGCGATCCCCTTCGCGAAGCAGTTCCAGGCGGCCATCTATTTCGTCTACGTCATCCCCCTCCATTTCCGCTACGAAGAGAACGAGATCGAATCCGACACCTCGGCCGCCATCCGCCTCCAGGCCGAGGCCGGCCGCAAACTCGCCAACCTGATCCATGAACTCGTGCCCGATGAGATCTCCGTCGACGCGGAGATCCGACGCGGTGTCGAAGCCGCCGAGATCGTCGATGTGGCGAAAAAGTCGGAGGTCGACGCGATCATCCTGTCCACCCACGGCCGCACCGGACGCGCCCACTCCCTGGTCGGCAGCGTGACCGAAGACGTCGTCCGCCTCGCGCCCTGTCCCGTCCTGGTCGTCCGCGAACGACAGCATGAGTTCATCCGCAGCCAGGCCGCCGGGAAATCGTTCACCGCCACCGCGCTATGATCACTGACGTCACCCACGACTATTTTAATCGACGCAGCCAGGCGCCCGGCAGCGGGCGGGGTTCGGCGTTCGGCTGCCCGCGCGATTTCCTGGGCAACCGCTTCGTCTACGTCGTCGTTTCCTCCCGCGCCCGCGGCCTGTCCATCGGCGTGAACATGAACCCGGACAAACGCTGCAATTTCGCATGCGTCTATTGTGAAGTGAATCGCATCACCACGCCGGCCGATCTCAAGATCGACGTCGATGTCCTCGCCCAGGAATTGCAACGGACCCTCGCCGTCGTCGCGTCGGGCGGACTGCATGAGATGGATCATTACCGCCATGTGCCCCGGGAACTGCTGCAACTCCGGCACGTCGCGTTGAGCGGTGATGGCGAGCCCACCCTGTCGCCCGATTTCCTCGACACGCTCCGCGCGGTCGTGCACGTGCGCGCCTTGAACCCTTATTCGTTCTTCAAGATCGTCCTGATCACCAACGCCACCGGCCTCGACCTGCCGGGAGTGCAGGCCGGACTGAAACTGCTCACGCAACGGGATGAGATCTGGGCCAAACTCGATGCCGGCACGCAGGAGTATCTCGATGCCGTCAATCATCCCCAGTGCAGCCTGGATAAGATCCTCGCGAACATCCGGCTCGCCGCCCGCCAGCGCCCGGTCATCATCCAAAGCCTGTTCGCCGAATTGAACGGCGCCGAACCGCCCCGGGAGGAGATCGAACAGTTCGCCTTGAAACTCAAAAGCCTGCAGGACGCGGGCGCCCAGATCCCGCTGGTCCAGATCTATTCCGCCACCCGGCCGATGCCCAATTCCGCGTGCCGTCACCTGCCGCTCAAAGTCTTGTCCAGCATCGCCGACCGCGTCCGCGAAGTCAGCGGACTCAAAACCGAGGTCTTTTGATGCAGATCACCACCCGCATCCTCGCCGCCCAGCCCTTCCTGGCCGGCCTGTCGGAACCACAACTGGGCGTCCTGGCGAACAATTCGATGCCCGCGGCGTTCGAGGCCGATCAATTCATCTTTTTCGAAGGCGACCCCGCCAACCGGTTTTATCTCATCCTCGAAGGTGAGATCGTCCTGGAAGCGCCGATCGACGAAGGCGGTTTCCGCAAAGGCGCCGTGCCGATCGAGACCATCGGCGCCGGCAGCGTCCTCGGCTGGTCCTGGTTGTTCCCGCCGTATTACTGGCACTTCGACGCCCGCGCCATCACACCCGTCAAAGCGATCTTCTTCTACGGCACCACCCTGCGCGAACAATGCGAACGCGACCATGACCTCGGCTACGAACTGATGAGACGCCTGTCCGAAGTGGTCATCAAACGCCTGCAAATGACCCGCGTCCAGATCCTGAAGCCGGACACAAAACCGACCCTGGCGACCTGACCGGGGCCGATGCCGCCGGTTCAAACGATCACCGGTCCGCCGGGGGAGCGACGTACCCATGCGTGTGCCGCCACCAGCCGCAGACCGGCGCAAACACCACGAAAGGCCATTCTTCGCCTTTCCAATAAACCCCTTCCCAATTCTTGTCCGCCGCATAGGCCCAGGGACGCGGGCGCGGACCGATCGCGATCGGCTGTCCCGAACTGTCCGAAGCCTGGCCGAAGGCGAACGCCGGTTTGTTGAAATCGAAAACCGCGCAGGCCAGGATGAGGTAGGCCGCCACGAGGATGATCGGAAGCGCGATCAAGAAGATGATTTTAAGGCTCCACCGCTTTCGACGCAAATCACTTGGTTGGACTGTGTTATCAACCTCGTTTGGCTTCACGGCCTGACACTATGCCGATTGAAAGTTTCTGTCCAACCGATTTTTGCCAAAGCGCGGAACAATGTTGGCCTAAGGAATTTCCCTAGGGCGGTTAGCGGCTTTCCCAACCCACGGTCAGGCGGCCTCCCAATTGTTGGTTTGCGCTGCTTATCCTATTTTGCTTCCACCAACGCAACAAAGGCTAAACATGACCGAGAACAAAAATCTGATCGAGGCGCTGACCAATTCAAAGATCTATCGCGACTATGAACGCGCCTTCAGTGAAGCGACCGGCCTGCCGGTGTCCCTGCGCACCGTCGAATCCTGGCAGTTGCCGCACCACGGCAAACGCTTCGAAAATCCGTTCTGCGGCATGCTCGCCCAAAAGAGCCGCGCCTGCGCCGCCTGCCTCCAGGTGCAACAACAGCTTTCCGAAACCGCTTCCCGCGAACCCCAGACCGTCAACTGTCCCGCCGGCCTGTGCGATACCGTCATCCCCGTCCTCATGGGCGACAAATTGATCGGCTTCCTGACCACCGGCCAGGTGTTCACCAAAAAACCGTCCGAGACCCAGTTCAAACGCACCCTGAAACTGTTGAACGAATGGGGCGTCGAAACCAATCCCGCCGACCTGCGCAAGGCCTACTTCGACACCAAAGTCCTCACGGCCAGGCAGCATGAGTCGGTCGTCAAACTGCTGTCCATCTTCGCCCAGCACCTGTCCATGGTCAGCAACCAGATCGTCGTGCAGGAAACCAACGCCGAACCCCCGGTCATCACCCGCGCCAAACAATACATCAATGAGCACCAGACCGAAGAGCTGTCGCTCGAACAGGTCGCCGCCGCCGTGCACACCAGCAAGTTCTATTTCTGCAAGATCTTCAAGAAATCGACCGGCATCAATTTCACCGATTACCTGTCGCGCGTCCGCACCGAACGCGCCAAGAACCTCCTGCTGAACCCGAACCTCCGCGTCAGTGAGATCGCCTACGAAGTCGGCTTCCAATCGCTCACGCATTTCAACCGCGTGTTCAAACGCGTCCTCGGCCGGTCGCCGACCGATTATCGCGAACAGCTCGCCCGCGCATGACCTGACGCCGGTATGGAACGGATGACCAACGACGTCGCTCCCTCGCCCCGCAACGGGGTGAGGGGTGAGAAAAAACCAGGACGTAGCGCCCATCCGGCGACCGGAAGCTTTTTAGGCTTTTCTCACGCAGGATTTTGTTATCCTCGCGGCGATGAAAGATTTCTCCAGTTTGAAGCGTGCCGAACTGATTGATCTTGTCCGGAAGCTGCAAAAAAAGGCCATGGCCAACGAGGCTCACCAGGCGAAACAAAAACGCAAGCACGTCAGCGCGCTCAGCGACCACGCCGAACGGCTCCGCGCCATCCTCGAGACCGCGGTCGAAGGCATCATCACCATCGACGAACGCGGCACCGTCGAATCCGCCAACCCCGCCTCCGAAAAGATCTTCGGTTATTCCGCCGACGAGATCATCGGCCAGAATGTCAAGGTGCTCATGCCCGAACCCTACCGGCATGAGCACGACGGCTACATCAACAATTATCGCGATACCGGCCATAAAAAGATCATCGGCATCGGCCGCGAAGTCCTCGGCCGCCGCAAGAACGGCACGGTCTTCCCGATGGACCTCTCGGTCAGCGAAGTCATGCTCGCCGATCGACGCATCTTCACCGGGTTCGTCCGGGACATCACCGAACGGAAATCGGCCGAGAAAGCGCTGGGACATTTCGCCGCCATCGTCGAATCCTCCGACGACGCCATCGTCGGCACCACCCTGACCGGCTATGTCATGAGTTGGAACCTCGGCGCCGAACGGATCTTCGGTTATAGCCGCGCCGAAATGGTCGGTGAATCGATCCTGACCATCATCCCCGAAGACCGGCGCGAAGAGGAACCGCGCATCCTGGCCAAGATCCGGAAAGGGGAATCGGTCAACCATTACGAAACGGTCCGTTGTCACAAGGACGGTCGCCTGATCGATATTTCCGTCACGGTCTCCCCCATCCGCGACGCCCTCGGCCAGGTGATCGGCGCGTCCAAAGTCGCGCGGGACATCTCCGAACGCAAAAAGCTCGAGAAAGAGATCATCGAGGTCAGCAATCGCGAACAGCAACGCATCGGGCAGGATCTCCACGACGGCTTGTGCCAGGAACTCGCCGGCATCCAGTTGATGTGCCAGGTCCTGGAACAAAAACTCTCGGCAAAATCCCGGCCCGAAGCCGCCCAGGCCGCCGACATCGCCGAACATATCCGCGGAGCCATCTCCCACACGCGCAAGCTCGCGCGCGGCCTGTCGCCGGTGGAACTGGAAGCCAACGGGTTCATGTCCGCTCTCCACGAACTCGCCGCCAACGCCCAACAATTGTTCAAGATCGAGTGCCGGCTCGAGGCACCGGTCCCGGTGATGATCCAGAACAACGTCGCCGCCACCCATCTCTATCGCATCGTCCAGGAATCCATCAACAACGCCGTCAAACACGGCAAGGCGAAGAAGATCAAAGTGACCCTGAAACACGGCGGCGATAAGGTCGCCTTGTCGGTCTCGGACGACGGCACCGGCTTTGCCCCGGAAACAAAAAAAGGCCCCGACAGCGGCATGGGCCTGCATATCATGAGATATCGCGCCAGCGTCCTCGACGCCGCGCTGGATGTGCGGTCGGGCCGGGACGGCGCCGGCACGACCGTGACATGCATTTTTAACAAAGATTTATGAAACGCTTTTCCCTCACCCATCGGATCGGAGAGGGCCAGGGTAATGGCCGCCGGTCGGACGAGCCTTCAGCAATAAAATCATTTAAAACGTCATGGCAAAAATAAAAAAGCGCATCCTGATCGTCGATGATCACCCGATGATGCGGCAGGGATTGGCCCAGCTCATCGGTGCCGAACCCGACCTGTCCATCTGTGGCGAAGCCGAAAATGCCGAGCAGGCCCTCAGCACGGTCGAAGGCTTGAAGCCCGACCTCGTGCTCGCGGACATCTCCCTGCCCGGCAAGAACGGCCTCGAATTGATCAAGGATTTCCAGGCGCTCCGCCCCGGCCTGCCGATCCTCGTCATCTCCATGCACGACGAATCGCTCTACGCCGAACGCGTCCTCCGCGCCGGCGGCCGCGGTTACATCATGAAACAGGAAGGCGGCAAGAAATTGATGCAGGCCATCCGGCAGGTGTTGAACGGACAGATCTACGTCAGCGAAAAGATGTCGGCCGAGATCCTCGAGATGTTTTCCGGACGCCGCACGGGTTCCGAAGGGTCGCCCGTCGAAAAACTGACCGATCGCGAGTTCGAAGTCTTCCAACTCATCAGCCAGGGCAAAGGCACCCGCGACATCGCCGAACAATTGCACCTGAGCATCAAGACCGTCGACGTCCATCGCGCCAACATCAAGACCAAGCTCAAATTGAAGTCGGCCGCCGAATTGATCCGCTTCGCCGTCCGCTGGGCCGAGTCGCAAGGCACCTCGGCTTGAACCCTACGAGGTGACCGCCATCTTCGTTCGAAAATAGCCCAGCAACTTTAGTGCTGGGCACACGACCTAAACGATCAAAGTCCCGCCAGGGACGGAAGGACCGACCGATTACAGGTGATTCGCTTCAAACCCGTGCTTTCTGAGAAAAAGCTCCAACTCTTCTCGAAAACTTCGTTTCCGATGATGCTCCTCCTGCCGTTGAATGTAATGGACCGTATTTTCGATTCCGGACAGGCCGATGCTGAATGCGCCAAAACCTTCCTGCCAGGCAAAATCCTGTGCTCGCAGTTCCGGGAATGTTTCACGCAACCATTTGGAAGAATTTCCCTTTAACAGTTGCATCGCCTTGGACAAGGGCAAAGTCGCGGGAAGACTGAGAAGAACATGGACATGGTCCTCAACGCCTCCAACGGCTAATGCTTTCATATCATTTTCCCTTGCGATACCGCCGAGATAAGGCCACAGCCTTTCACGAATGGTGCCGGTCAGAAACGGACGACGTTCCTTCACGGAAAAAACACAATGCATGAGGCATGAACTAAACGAATGCATAATTCTTCCGTCCCTGCGGGACTTTTTCGGATCGTTACCCTTTGAACCCAGAACTAAAGTTTCTGGGCTATTTTCAAAAAAATAAACCAGAATTCCAGCTTTAAATTGAAATCGCACCAATCCAATGGGGCGAGTGTACCGCGACCCACGATCACCGCATCCCCGCCATTTCCGGCCGGTTCACGTCCGATCCCGAATTCGAATCGTCCGGCTCTTCTTCGATCAATTCGTCCTCCGGGATCCGCATCGAATAGAACGACCGGTACGCAAAGATCAACGCGATGACATAGAACACGCCCCCGATGACGAGCTTCAGGGTGTGATTGGTCATCGTCACGGCGATCTCGGTCGCCAGCAACCCGAACAACGTGGTGAACTTGATGATCGGGTTCATCGCCACCGACGACGTGTCTTTCAACGGATCCCCGACCGTGTCGCCCACGACCGTCGCCGCATGTAACGGCGTCCCTTTCTCACGGAATTCCACTTCGACGATCTTCTTGGCGTTGTCCCACGCGCCACCGGCATTGGCCATGAAGATCGCCTGGTACAGGCCGAAGAAGGCGATGCCGATGAGGTAACCGATGAAGAAGTACGGATCGAAGAACGCGAGCGCCAGGGCCATGGCGAACACGACGATGAAAATGTTCCAGATGCCGCGTTGCGCGTAAACCGTGCACAGACGCACGACTTCCTTGCTGTCTTTGTCCGACGCCGTCGCGGCGTCGAAAGCGATATGTTCCTTGATGTAAACGACCGCCCGATAGGCCCCGGTCACCACCGCCTGCGAACTCGCGCCGGTGAACCAATAGATCACCGCGCCGCCCATGAGTTCGCCCAGGACGATCTCCGGTTGAACGAGGCTCAGGTGCCCGACGACATTGCCGAACAGGTTTTCCAGCAGGATCACGATACCGAAGACCATGGTCGTCGCCCCGACGACCGCCGTGCCGATCAACACCGGTTTCGCCGTGGCCTTGAACGTGTTGCCGGCTCCATCGCAGCGCTCGAGCAGCAACTTCGCCTGTTCGAAATCGGGACGGAACCCAAACCGTTCATCGATCTCCAGCGCAGCGCCCCGGCGCGATGCGATCCGGCTCAGTTCGAACACCGATTGCGCGTTGTCCGAAACCGGACCGAAACTGTCGACCGCGATCGTCACCGGCCCCATCCCCAGGAATCCGAAAGCCACCAGGCCGAAAGCGAAGATCGGCGCCGCAAAACTGAACTGCGCCGGCATCAGCGATGTCATCGCCGGGCTTTTCGAGAACAGGAAAGCGACGAACATCAGCGATATCACGATCAGTCCCGTCCAGAACGCGGAAAAATTGCCGGCGACGAATCCCGAAAGGATGTTCAACGAAGAATTTCCCCGCCGGGAACAGGCCGTGATCTCGCGGACATGCCGCGACCGGGTGCTGGTGAAGATCTTGGTGAACTCCGGGATCAATGCGCCGGCAAGGGTTCCGCACGAGATCACCGCCGAAAGCACCCACCACAGCCCCGGGGCAAAAATGGTCTGCCGCGCCAGCAGGAAATAACTGGCGATGAACGTCGTCACGATCGAGACGATCGACGTCACCCATACCAATTCCGTCAACGGCGCTTCCAGGTCGAAATCCTTCCGCGATCCGTAGCGCATCTTCGACATCGCCGCGTTCAGGAAATAAGACGCCAACGAGGTGATCACCATGAGCGCGCGCATCGCGAACAGCCAGACCACCAGCGTGGCGCAGGCCACCGGGTTCGCCGCCAGCGCCAGCGCCAGGAACGCGATCAAGGCGACGCCCGTCACCCCATAGGTTTCGAACCCGTCCGCCGTCGGCCCCACCGAATCGCCGGCGTTGTCACCGGTGCAATCGGCGATGACGCCGGGATTTTTCGGGTCGTCTTCAGGCAATTTGAACACGATCTTCATCAGGTCGCTCCCGATGTCGGCGATCTTGGTGAAGATGCCGCCGCCGATGCGCAGGGCCGCGGCGCCGAGCGATTCGCCGATGGCAAAACCGATGAAACACGGACCGGCGAGGCCGGTGGGCAGGAACACCAGGATGCAGATCATGAAGAACAGTTCGACGCACACGAGCAGCGAACCGATGCTCATCCCCGCGCGCAACGGGATGAACAGCGTTTTGAGCGGACGACCTTCGAGCGCGGCGAACGCCGTACGGGAGTTGGCGACGGTGTTGATCCGGATGCCGAACCATGCCACGCCATAGCTTCCCAGCAGGCCGACGACCGATGCCGCAAGGATGACGATGACGTCCGTCGCCGCTTTGCTTTGCAACGCCCCAAAATAATAGACGATGCAGATCGCGATGATGCCCCACAAGGCCGCGAGGAATTTTCCCTGCTGGAACAGGTAGGTCTTGCAGGTCTCCCAGATCGTATGGGAAACGTCGCTCATCGCTTTATGGACGGGCAAAGCCCGGATGCGGCGATATTGGAAGAGACCGAACAACGCGCCGACGACGCAGACCGCCAGCCCCGCATAGAGCACCGACAAGCCGCCGATGTTCCCGAACGAAACGGTTTGCAACGACGGCAGGTGGATCTCTGCTTCGCCGGCCTGGACGCCACAGGCGGAAAAAAACAGGGCAGGCAGGAAGAATAATCGTCCATGGTTCCTCATACCCCATGACAATAAGTCACAGTTATAGCTTAGGCCGTCCATGGATTGCCCGGTGTTCACCATTTTTTAACTGTGCGGCGGAAAATCGGCAATGGATGTCGCGGGAAGAACAAAAAAGGGAAAGCCGCGCCCCGGAGGTTCAAGGACACTGCTGCACGACATTAGTCGCGCGGATGAGTCGCCCCGCTAATGTTCGAAACAACCCAAAGTGAAACCTTGCCGACGAGACCCTGCATCGCTTGACGATTCTCCCGCGCAATTGCAACTTTTCTTGCCATGGACGTCTTAATCCTGTCCCGCATCCAGTTCGGCCTGACGATCGGCTTTCATTACATCTACCCGCCGTTGAGCATCGGCCTCGGCGTCATGCTGGTCCTCATGGAAGCGGCCTGGCTCAAGACGAACAATCCCGTCTATCACCAGATGGCGAAGTTCTGGACCAGTATCTTCGCCCTCACCTTCGCCCTCGGCGTCGCGACCGGCATCGTCATGGAATTCGAGTTCGGCACCAATTGGGCGACCTATTCACGCTTCGTCGGCGACGTCTTCGGCAGCGCGCTCGCCGCCGAAGGTATCTTTGCCTTTTTCCTCGAGTCCGGTTTCCTGGCGGTCCTGCTCTTCGGCTGGGACAAAGTCAGCCGCAAAGTCCATTTTTTCGCCACCTGCATGGTCTGCCTGGGCGCACATTTCAGCGCGGTATGGATCACGGTCGCCAATTCATGGATGCAGACACCCACCGGCTACAAGATCGAAGGCGACGGATTGCATGCGCGCGCCGTCATCACGAGTTTTTGGGACATGGTCATGAGCCCTTCGAGCGGCGACCGCCTGTTCCACACGCTCTGCGGCGCATGGCAGGCCGGCGCGTTCCTCGTCATCAGCGTCGCCGCCTGGTACCTGCTCAAGAAAAAACATACCGAGTTCGCACGCTGCTCGTTGCGCATCGGCTTGACCGTCGGCCTCATCGCATCGCTGCTGCAAGCCGTCAGCGGGCACGTCAGCGCCCAGGGCGTCGCCCGGAATCAGCCGGCCAAACTCGCCGCGTTCGAAGGGCTTTACAACACCACCTCCAACGCCCCGCTGACGCTGGTCGGCTATGTGGACGAGCAAAAGCAGGAAGCGATCGGCCTCCAGGTGCCCGGCCTGTTGAGTTTCCTGGCGCACGACGACGTCCACGCACCGGTCATCGGCCTGAACGATTTCAAACCGGAAGACCGGCCGCCGGTCAGTTCTTCGTTCTTTTTCTTCCACGGAATGGTCGCCATCGGCACCGCGCTGATCCTGGTCGCCGCCCTCGGCACGTTTTTTTCCTGGCGACGGGTCCTGGCGCAAAAACGTTGGATGCTCTGGATCCTGGTGTTCTCCGTGCTCGGCCCCGAACTCGCCAACCAGATGGGCTGGTTCGCCGCCGAAGTCGGACGCCAGCCGTGGATCGTCTATGGATTGTTGCGCACGCCGGAAGGACTGTCCGCCGTCGTCAAAGCCAACACCGTGCTGACGTCGCTCGTCCTGTTCACGTTCATCTACCTGCTCCTGTTCGCTGCGTTCATCTACCTGCTCAACTACAAGATCCAACACGGACCGCATGAGGACGATCTGGTGCCGCATGGGAAACTGGCGCTGCCGGATGAACTCGTCCGGAGCAAAGAACGCTTTTGAAAATGACTAATGACTAAATCCTAATGACTAAAGAATGTCCAAATCCCAAAATGCCGAAGCACCACCGTGCCACCATTCGACAATAAACGTTAAAAGACATGATAACCTTCGACTTAAACACCATCTGGTTCATCCTCGTCGGCGTCCTGTTCACCGGCTACGCGATGCTCGATGGCTTCGACCTGGGCATCGGCGCCTTGCATCTGTTCGCCCGGAAAGACGAAGAACGGCGCATCCTGCTCAATTCCATCGGCCCGGTCTGGGACGGCAACGAAGTCTGGCTCGTCACCGGCGGCGGGGCGTTGTTCGCCGCCTTCCCGGATGTCTATGCGACGGTGTTCTCCGGCTTTTACCTCGCCTTCGTGCTCCTGTTGTTCGCCCTGATCTTTCGCGCCGTCGCCATCGAATTCCGAAGCAAACAACCGATGCGCTGGTGGCGGCAGATGTGGGACATCGGGTTCGCCGCCGGCAGCGTCCTCTCCGCCCTGCTCATCGGCGTCGCCATGGGCAACATCGCCTGGGGCATCCCCATCGATGACCGCGGCGAATTCGCCGGCAGTTTCCTCGGCCTGCTCCATCCCTACCCGCTGCTGCTCGGTGTGACGACCGTCGCCTTGTTCATGATGCACGGCGCGATCTATGGGCTGATGAAGACCGAAGGCGAGCTGCACGATAAACTGCGCCGGTGGGCGATGAATTCGATCATCTTTTTCGTCGTGTGCGCCGCGATGACGACCATGGCCACCCTGCTCTATGTCCCGCACATGGCCGCCCAGATCCGCAGTCATCCCTGGCTCTTCAGCATCGCCATCGCCAACATGCTGTGCATCGCCAACATCCCGCGCGAATTTTATCACGGCCGCGATTTCCAGGCGTTCCTGTCGTCGTGCCTGGCCATGCTCACGTTGATGATCCTGTTCGGGATCAACCAATACCCGAACATGGTGTTCAGCACGCCACACCCCGAAAATTCCCTGACCATCTACAACGCCGCCTCCTCGCAGAAGACCCTGCACATCATGCTGATCATCGCCTGCATCGGCATCCCGGTCGTCCTCGCCTACACCGCCTGCATCTACTGGATCTTCCGCGGCAAGGTGAAGATGGATCGGCACAGCTATTGATCGGAGATGGAAGATCGGAGTTTGGATCCTAGACCCCAGTCCCTAACTTCGAACTCGATCTCCATCTACGCACCAATCGCCGGTAACAACCGGTTCTGGAACAATTGTGGAACCTCCGCGGTGTCAAACCCATGTCGCAGGTTCTTCTCCGGCACAAAATCCCGGTACAACGTGATCGCGACGTGTTCGTTCCTCCGGATACAGTCCTTGATCGCTTCGGGATCCTTCTCGCAATGGATCAGCGTCTTCCATGAATAGATATGTTTCGGCTTGTGGAAATCGCTGTTGGCGATGAACGGCAATTTTTTCAGGCCGATGTCATTGAAGATGTTGTTGCGATTGGCGATCTCCCAGGCGTCCAACAACGGCGCGAACGTCTCCTGGTTCTCCCAGAGATATAACGTGTTCTTGCCCCACTCGCTTTTCATGATGTGCGGATGCGACGCCACCGCCAGGCCGCCTTGCGCGTGGATGCGCGCGATCAACTCGGTGATGTCATGCGCCGCGCTGATCGGCGCTTTCAAGTCGATGCCCAGCAGGTGCGCCGAGGTCTTGCGCGTGTAACCGTCCTTGTTGAATTCGATACCCGTCATCACCAGCATCTTGTACCGGCGCCACGCGCGCTGGCGTTCGCGCTCGATCACGGCGAAATATTCCGCCACCTGCTCGCGCGCCAGCGTGAAACCGGACAGCTCCGACAATTTGCCCAGCAACCGCTTGGGATCCGCCAGGTGATCGGTGATGCAGATGCAATCGAAACCGCGTTCACCGTAAAAATCGATCACTTCCGGCACGGACAATTTGCCATCGGAATAACTCGTGTGGATGTGGAAATCGCAGAGCAACATCTGCGCGTTACCGGCGTGACCGTTGCTGTTGGCCGGCGCGGACGGACGCATCACGCGCGCGGGGGCCGTTTCGAATAATTTGATCGGTTTGCGCCGCGGGCTTTCGCCGTCATGATCGGACAACGCCAGTTCCGCGATATCGCGCGCGGCATCCGGACGGCTGATCTTCGCCAGGTTCTTGCGCCACTCCGTCCATTGAACCGCCCGTTTGGAAAAAGTATTCTCCACCAGCTCGGCCACTTCGCGGTTGCGCTCGGCGATCGCGCCCAGGCCGAACCGTTCGATCAATTGCGCGTTCCCCTCTTCCTGTCCGGGGATGACCTGGTTGACGATCATCGGGCACCGCGCCGCGATCGCCTCCTGCACGCTCGCGCCGCCGGCTTTGCCGATGACCAGGTGATGCGACATCATCAATTCCGGCATCTGGTTGGTCCATCCGAGCACCGTCACCCGATCTTCATATTTCCGCGTCTGCTCGACCAGGTCCGCCCGCAGCTCGGCGTCGCGCCCGACCGTGATGGTCAGATAGACGTTCTCGAGGTCGAGCAGGCGATCGATCGTTTTGCCCGCTTTTTTCTTCCCGGTATTGATCGTGTACAGCACGCGCCGCGGCGACTCCCCGACCGGCGCGACAAGTTTGTCCGGGTTGCCGGCGAACAGCGGGCTCACCGGGAAGCCGAGCACCTGGATCTGTCGGCGATCGATCCCGCCCGCGCGCAACACGTCGGCGCTCGCCTCGTTCGGCACGCAGAAATAGTCGCTCGGCGCGCGGAACCAGGCCGAGTTGATGGAGATCGAGTCGGTGACGACCGTGATGAAGCGGAACGGTCGGTCGTTGTCGCCATAGATCTTTTTGATGACGTGGCCGTAGACCGGGTAGCACGAGATGACGCACTCGGGCTGGGTCTCGGCGAGGATCTTCTCCAGCAACTTTTGCAGGCGTGTGAAACCGCCGAGTTGTTTTTCGACGAACGGGTTTTCGAGGAGTGAATAGATCTGCCCCCACAACTTCGGGGCGTAAGCGACCATGCCCAGGTACGCTTTCCGGGCCATGGTATTGAAAGAACCGTAGCTGTCGGCGAAAAGGTCGAGCACTTCGGCGCGCGCATCCTCGTCGACCAATTCGATGGCGTCGCGCAGGTTCCGGGCGGCGGCGTTGTGACCATCGCCGAACCCGGCCGTAAGGATCAAAACTTTTTTCACGCTACCACCCTAAACCGCGTGTGTTACAGCCAGGTGACGAGCACGTGAAAATCCATTCACAATTTCAAAGACGGACCGCACCTGTCCCAGGTGCAGCAGCCAGACGTTGCGGTGAACGTCGGAAGTTCCGGAGGGCGCCGACAGGCGATGCGGCAGCATCGCCCTACCGGATAGACGTACTTCGTTACAATTTGCCGCCGGTATCCGGCGGAACGGTCGGTGCGATGACGTGCGCTTCGCCGTTGGCGTCGATCTCAACATTTAACCCGGCGTAGATGTCCTTGGGCATGACCATCGGCGTCGGGCCGTTGGTCATCAACTTCTGTATCTGCATCTGCAACACCACGTAGTTGCTGAAATTCCGCTCCACCACCACGCGCTCCGCGACGTCCCGGCGCAGGCGGTTTTCCAACAGCGAATATTCTGTCGCCATCCGGGCCAGGTTCGTGTTGGCGATCTCGATCTGTCCGGCCAGCAGCGCGACCTGGTTGGTCAATTGACCGATGTACCGGGTCAAACCCTGGTTTTCCGATTCGGCGCGCGCGACGGATCGCGTCAGTTCCGCGACCTGGTCGCGTCCCACGGCAATGGTCGCCTGCGCGGCTTCCAGCTGGTTGGAAAGCGAAGACCACGCCGTCCAGCTCTCTTCCAGCCGGTTGGAAACGGTCAACAACGCGCCATCACGCTCCGCGACCTGTTGCTGGACCGAAATCCATTGGTTCGAAAAATTGCCGATCTGGCTGACATCGTCGGCGTGTTGCTTGAGGTCGTCCTGGTGGACGCTGAACGAATTGAACAGCCATACCGCCAGCGCAAGGCTGATGACGGCGAACACAATGGAAACATATTTCATAAAATCAGGGTGAGGCGGGCTCCTGGGTGGCGAGGCCGATCTTGGTGATCTCGAGCTGTTGGAGGACGTCGAGCACGCTGACCATGTTCTGGTAATCGACTTCGTCCGAACCTTTCACGACCACCTGGGGATCCGGGTCGCTGGTCTTGATCGTTTGCAACCGCTGTTTGAGCACGGGAATGGTGACGATCTCGTCGTTCAACGTCGTCTGGCCGCCGGCGCTGACGACGATGTGGTTGATCTTCGGCTTTTGGTCCGGCTTTTTCTCCGGCGGTTTGCTCGAGGGCAGCGCCATCTCGAGGTTGTTCATCATCTGGGGCGTGGTGATGATGAAAATGACCAGCAACACGAACACCAGGTCGAGCAGCGGCGTGATGTTCAGCTCGTTGAGCGTGCTGTGTTGCGAACTGGAGGTCTTCTTCAGTTTCATTGCATGATGGGTTCGGTCTCGGGCTGGACGTCGAACCGGATGATGATGTGCGGCGGGAAATTGGTGGGCGGCGGCCGGCCGATGTTTTTCACCACGTTGAAGACTTCCTGGATGCTATGATCCCATTGCGCGTCACCGGAACTCTTCTTCCAGCGCGTGTCGAGGATGTTCCCCTTGCGATCGATCGCCAGGTCCATCTCGGCGACGTAATTGTCGTCGGCGACGTCATCGGGCCGGTTCCATTTCGAACGCAACGAGTATTCGACGAAACCTTTGTAAAGCTGCACGGGATCGGAACTGGTCTCCACCACTTTGCCGCCGTCGAAATCGAACGACGGCAATTCCGTCGTCGACGGCGCGACGACCGGGGGCGCAACGACCGGGGGCGCGGCTTCCCGGTGCGTCTCAACCATCTTCGGCGGTTCGACTTTGGGAGGCTCGAGCTTGGGCGGTTCCACTTTCGGCGGCTCCGGCTTGGGTTTGGGCGGTTGCTGTTCCTTGACCATCTGGATGGAGATCTTCTTCAGCTTTTTGCCCAGCAACCCTTCGCGAGCGGCGAAGTAAAGCAACGCGACGACGAGCACTGCGTGAAAGGTGAACGAGATGAGCAGGTTCACCTTCGACGAATTGCGCGGCTTGCGCGGCTGGCTTTGCGGGATCATAACGCGGAAGGCAGGAGGATGAATGAAGGATGCAGAAAGCCGGTGGGCCGCCATGCGCGACCACCCGATCTCTTCATTCTGCTTTCTGACTTCTTCATTTCTTTATCTCCGTCGCCAGGTCCACCTTCGGCACGTTGGCCTGCTGGCAGACGTCCAGCACGGCGCGGATCTCTTTATATTTAGTCTTGCCGTCGCCGCGCACGACGATGTTCAGGTCCGGGTCATCGGTGCGCAGGCTGATGAGCCGGGACAGCAGGGAATCGGCCGTCACTTCTTCCTGGTTCAGGTACATCTTGCCGTTCGACTGCAGCGAGATGTAGAACGCTTTGCGCGGCGGATCCTGCTGGTGTTTCGATGCGGTCGGCAGCGTCAGGTCCATGTCCTTCACCGGCGGGATGGTGGTGATGATGAAGATCACCAGCAGCACGAAGGCAAGGTCCAGCAACGGAGTGATGTTCAACTCCGTCAACGAATGATGCACCGGTTGGGAACACTTTTTCATCAGCGGACCAGGTCGGTTTCGTTGCCCCGCGTCATGCCGGCCAGGCGCGCCGCCAATTGTTCATTCGCCTCGCGAAGTTCCTCGGACAACGGACGATGATCGACGTAGACGTGTTCGATCTGGTTGGCATAACGGCTGGCGAACCCGTCCAGTTCCTGCGTCAGGTGCCGGATGGTCGTGACCATGAAGTTGTAGGCGAACATCGCGGGGATCGCGACGAGCAGGCCGGTGACGGTGGCGACAAGCGCGGCGGCGACGCCGGGAGCCATCGCGGTCAAGCTTGCCTGGTTCTTTTCGGCGATGCCGGCGAACGTCGACATGACGCCCCAGACGGTGCCCAGCAGACCGATGAACGGCCCGCCGGCGACCGCCGTCGAAAGCACGATCATCCCCTTCTCCAACGTCATCGCCTGCGCGGCGGCCGCTTCTTCGAGGATGACCCGCACCGCATCGAACGACGCGACGCTTA
>Ga0070690_100000524_pt1 | contig 19259 bp, 37 predicted proteins | sample KBSS33HmetaG_FD_64671 | JGI IMG/M metagenome (GOLD analysis project Ga0070690, IMG submission 64671) | Switchgrass rhizosphere microbial communities from Kellogg Biological Station, Michigan, USA - KBS S3-3H metaG | ecosystem: Host-associated > Plants > Roots > Rhizosphere ... | reverse complement strand
CGGTCTTGGTCACGTTGGTGATATGCAGGGAGGCGGGCAGCGCAGCCGTGCCGACCACGCCGGCCCACAGCCCCCAGTCGCGCGAGTTCGCCGTGGTGCCGCTGATGCCGATGGTGCCCGAGCGGGCCACACCCTGGTTCCCCTGGTAGGCGCCCAGGTAGCCCATACCGCTGTTGGTGGTGCCAGAGCTAGACATGATGATGCCGAGCCAGTAGCTCGTCTGCGAGAAGCTCATCGCTGCCGAGAACTGGCTGCTCACCAGGGTCAGGTAGCGGGCACCGTTCCAGAGCGTTGACTGGTTGCTCGTCGCGGGCGCGGTCACCGAGGCCGAGCCTGAGTTGAGCAGGGATAGCGTCGAAGCACCCGCGAGCGTGTAGATACCCACCGAGTAGCGCAGCGTCTGCGCCTGCGTAGTGGCCGAGGTGTTCGTATGCGCCGCGCTCATGTCGATAAACATGGTCAGCGCGGACATATTGCCGGGGAATACGTCGTTGCCTGGCGCAAACGGGAAGAGTTGCATAGACCCGTTGACGGTGCCGAGCGTGATGTATGGCGAGTTCGTCTGGTTGCTCGCGGTGCCCTGAACAGGCAGATTGTCATACCTGTACATCGGTGGCACCTGCGGGCCGACGATGGTCATGGTGCCCTGGCCGGCTGCGGTTGACTGGCTCAGCGTGATCAGGTTCGAGCCGACAAGCTGGTACGAGTTCGAGAAGAAGCCCGAGGTGCCTGCCGTGTTGCCCTGCGTTGACATGCCGATAGAACCGCTCGGCGGGCCCGAGACGGTGATCGTCGCACCGGCTGCGTTCGTGGCCTGCGACAGCGTGATGTTGTTGCCGCCGGCGAAGGCAATCGAGCCAGCATCGAGGCCAGTATTGCCCGAGGTGTTGCCACCGCTGACGCCTGCTGAGACAACCGGCTGGTAGAACAGCGGCATCCTTTAGGTGTACTCGGTCACTTGGCTCTGCGCGGTAGACGTAGAGGTGATGGCGTCGATCCTGCCGGTGTAGTTGAAGGGCGTTTCCCAATATGAACCTGGCGCGAGCCGCACCGTGTAGTCCGTGGTCGAAGCGGTGGTGCCGCACTTCACGTAGAGTTCCTGAGCACCCTCGTTCCAGATCGTGGCGCCGATGCGGCTCGTGTTCGCGGCGAGCAGTTGAGCGCTGGCTGTGGTCGAGGCCGATGGTCGGCTCGTTGTCGCGGTGCCTGAGCCGCTTGGCCGTGCGAGTACGGCCAGCCGCCCGTTCGCATCAACGCCACCCTTGGCGGTGCCGTTGAGAGCACCGTCCATGAGCTTGACGTACTGCACCTGAACGGTGCCGAGCGTGCCGTCCGTAACCTCGTCCGTGGCAACGACGGCCCCGGCACCGGGAAGGGTAACCGTGTCAGCCATCGGTGTTTACAGCTTGAAGATGCGGTTTACGCCCGAGTCGAAGGTGAGGGTAATGTTGCCGCCGTTCGGCGTGACCGGGAGGCCCGAGCCAGTGATTGGCGAGTCTGCTCGCGAGCCTGCCGTGATCGTGGCAGCGGTAGACGTGACGGTGATGGTACGGTCGCCAGCGTTTGCCAGAGCCGACAGCGTAGCGCTCGCGCCATTGCTGAAGGCCAGGACGGTGCCGTTCGGGATGCCGCCTCTGAGCCGCTCGACAGCAATCGAGGTAGACGAGGAAGCTGCCTGAGCAGCACAGGTAACGATCTGCCGACCGTCAATCAGCGCGGCCATGACCGAGCTTGATGGGGTGCCAGTATCGCGGAACACCGCGACAGCCTCGACGGTTGCGCCTGTCACCGAGGTGAACGTCACGTCTGCGGCATCGGCTACACCGTTCGTCACCGTTGGCGAGGTGAGGTTGACCTTCGCGCCGACGAGGGTGCCGTCAAAGTCGTCCCAGTTATCGCCCGAGGCCGATGGCCCGAGGTTCACGGCTCGCCCGGTTGCGCCGCCCACACCGTTGCCGACTGAGTTACCGCCGGTGATCGGGTCAGTGAGTTGAAAGGTGTTCGCGGCCTGCCCGGCGACAGCCCACACGCCGTTGGCTGCGGTGTTGGTCGTATGGCCGGTGATCACCACGAGGTCGCCGTTAGCGAAGCCGTGCGAGGTCGAGGTGACCACGATAGGCGTGGCGTTGGTCGAACTGCCGATCTGCTTCACGCCAACGTCGGCGGTATCAAGATCCATGAGCGCTACAGAGAAGGTCTGGCTATCCCAGTCGAGGGTGCCTGCCAGGAATCCCTCTCGACCCTTCTCGAACATGCTGTCAGCCACGGTGGTTCAACTCCTTCGCGGGCTTGCTTTGAACGAGTGTAGCGCACCCTATCTGCGGTACAGCCAGCAGCGGCCACGCCCGTAGCGCGTTCCGCCTGATCTTGAACTCAGGCGGTGCCTGGATGCCTAGCTCGACTGCATCGGCGCCGATACGCACCACGGTCACAACCACGTCTGGCCCGATCTGTAGCGATTCAAGCCGCCGCCGGCGAACAACGAGCATGCCGTTCAAGGTACTACAGCGCTACGCAGCCGACGTAGCTCGTCGCATACGGCATCAACATCGGCTACGTAATCCGCGAGCCACAGGCGCCCGAGAAAGTCCAGACGGTAGAGCCGCGCGGACCCGCTCACGATGTTCTCCAGCCGCGATGCGAGGTTCTCGGGTTCAGGATTGGCGGTCATGTCAAGCGGTCAGATCGAGGTGCGGCTCGCAGCCGGTCACCTCATCGGTGTAGCGCCGGCCACGGTAGCGCCGTTCCCATTCCGAGCCAGCCATGAAGGCGAGCCACGCCTGCATAGCGAACACCTCGTCGCCGTCGAGGAAGTCTGCTACGGCAGGATCAAGGCACAGCCTCGCATCGAATGCGGCACCTCGCGCCGCCAGGTACTCGCTAGCTAGCATTCTTACTCCCTGTAACGGCACTTATTTCTGCCAAGCTTCTTCGATCCGCACGTATCCGTCTGCTGCGACACGCTCGTGTTGCGACTGTGGGCAGTCGCACACCGTCCACGGCTCGGCGTCCCAATCGGTCCAGTCGCAGGAGTCCTCCCGCTTGCTCGGGATAAACGGGTGATCCGCGATCAGCTTGGTTGACTTACCCATCTTGGTTGACTTACCCATCGTCCCATGCCGCATGAGCCTCGCCTCGCGCCTCAAGCGATTGTCGCCAGTGACGGGTCTTGGGGCCGTCGCATTGCGAGCCGACGCCGATCAATGCCCAATCGCAGTCAGTCTGTGGCATGGTGCGGTCGGTGCCGTCCATCATCGCGGCGTCGATCTCGTCAGCATCACCACAGCACGAATGGACGTGTACTGATTGGTCGCCGTACTCCCCAAACCTCCAGGCCAGCGCATGGAACCAGTGCTTGTGCATTTAGCTTCCTCAGCGAACCGTGTCTGAGTATGGATGCTCGTCGCGACGCCACATTCTGCCGTGCTCTGCCGGTGCGTCTTTCGGCCAGGTCCATTGCACATGTCCGTCGTAATGTTCGTCGGCGTGGTCAGACGGGCGGTCGCAGTGAACGTGAATACCGGGATGGCTTTGACCGCGAGCGTCGCAGGCAGGTTTGGTTGACTTACCCATCTTTATGTCTGACAGGCCGTCAAAGTGGCCGTGTTCGCGCTTTCATCGCCCCAGACATCCCACCCGAGGCGGTGGCGACGGGCAAACAATTCGAGGCGAGGGGCTGGGCTGGCTTGTTCCACCAGATCGTAAAAGTGTTCGGGCTTGGCCGAATGCTCAGCTACCCTCGGCCACAGAAATAGCGTGGGCCAAGTGCCGATGATAGGCAATGAGCCGCGCACGCAGAACAACACATGCTCGGTCGCACCGCGAAAGTAATAACCCACCTTCATTGATGGGCGTATCTCAGCCCCGGTCCGCTGGATCTTGCCCCAGGTCAGAATCGTCTTTTGCTCAAACCCCCAGGCGCGAGCCAGCTTGTGCGCCTCGACCATGAAGGCGTTTGTAGTCCACAGATACAGGTGTGCGTCTGCTTCCGCGAGGCCAGCGACAGGCAACGCCTCAAGGTCAGCCATGCTGGCTGTTAGATACCGCCGGACAACGCCGACCCCCATCGCACGACCGCCGCCGCCGCTATTGGGCCGATGCGCTGCGCTAGAGCGAAGCATGCCACCATCGGTCGAGCGGTACGGCCAGGGGGGATCGGCCACGATAGTGCGGTACAGCATGCTAATGACCTAGCCCGCAGCCGTCTGACGGACAACGCCACATACTCAGACCGCGCACGTGCCACGCGGCACCCGAGTCCATGACCATGCAGTACACCTTAGGTTCGTCGACTGTGTGACATTGCGCTTCTTGCGGCAGGAGACACAAATCGCACGTCAAGTAGACAAGGTCGGTAACAAACCGATGCGGCTTCCTCGACCGCACCGTCGCCTGACTGCCGGGGCTGGGCGGCGACACGCCTATCCCACAGTTGCAATGCAGGCAGCCGTCCTCGTCTACGAAGTCCCAGTGATGCGTCTTGGTCGTCATATCAACAACTAAGTCTGACAAAGCTCAGCGAGAGCGCGGATCGATGCCGAGCCATTCGCAAGCAACGGGTCATTGACAACCTTGAGTGCAGCCGCCCGCAGCCGCTCGTTCTCGGCCCGCAGTTCCTCATATGCGTCCACGAGTGGCAGTGCGTACAGTCGCCCGCCTTCGTCGTCGCATGTATTGGCCCATCGGCGCACCTCACCGAGCGCCACATCTCCTAATGGCGTCATACCTGCACCGGCGAGAAGCGAGGGTTACGCCGCATCGGGTGAACGAGTTCCTCAGGTGCCCGCAGGGCGAACGCTCGCCGGGCTAGCTCGGCCAAGTCTCGCCACAGACGCGGCACCTGAGGATGCCAGGCAGAACCGTTTCGCCTGCCGTATGGTGCTTCAACAACTTCGTGGCCCCTTCGTCTAGATAGCGAGCGCTGAGTGTCGTCCGCTGAAGATCAATCTGTAGCTGGTGGACTTCGGCTAGCAGTTCCCTCTGTGCCTCAACCCAGACCATTTGCACGTCCGCGCGGTCAACGCCGTTTAGCTGTCCTCGGCTTTCGTGCTCGCGCCACCAGAGATCAAATGCCTCAAGCGGGCCGACATGCTTGCTAGTCATATCAAACAATTTACCTCTGGCTAACTCGGCCGTCGGAGTCGATTGGATAATCCTCCCGGCACGGCTCGCCCAGGAAAACGTCCGAGCCAATCTCGAATGACTTGGCGTTGAAGGCCCAGACGATCAACTCTTCGAGCGTCATGCCACGGGAGGCTGCCAGCAGATCGGCGTAGATGATCGTGTCGGCAAGCTCAATCCCTAACTCCCGGTTGCTGGGCGTACTGCCATGCTGGAGCGCTGCCGACTGAGGGCCGAATTTCTCTACCCTCCATATTTTTTTTGCCTTGTTAGCTGCCTCACCCGCTTCGCCGGCCATTGCCCCAGCCCACTCAAGCACGTTCATCTCGTCTAGGGGGTGAAACGATTGCTCGCAACGCTGCACGTTCGCAGCCCTGAGCGCGGCAAACGTCAATTCGGTCTTGCTTGACATATCAACAACCTTTGTCAGACATGCTCGGGGTGCTCCGCACACGTGAGTGAGTGGATCATCACACGCTCAACGCCACGCTCGTCAGGTTCGACCATGCAGCCGCATCCCGTCTGCGCTGCCCATGCCGTTGCCAATCGAGCAGCGTTGCAGTTATTGACTGTGTGGCGGGCCATGAGCCACGTCGCGCGGCGCATGCCCTTTCGAGTCTTGAACGACGCGCCGAGCTTGCCGCAGAACGGGCATGCGAGCCGATCCATTAGAAGCCACCCTTCTTTCCGCATCGGTCGCACGGCTTGCTCACCAGCGAGGTCTTGTTCTTGTTCACGAGGTCGGCCTGCTTGGCACCGAGGCACAGGAGGCAAAAAACCATGCGAACCGCTACGCCGCTCTCGGTGTAAATCTTGGTGCTGAAGTTCTTCATTACCCTTACTCTATACCCTACCCATCATGCTGTCAATAGGTTTCAAGGGTCTATTTCCACTTTGCCGGCAAAAGTGTGTAGGTTTCCGTCCTGCCGGCCACCCTTGAATGGCCTCCCGGAAAGCCGCACAAAAAGGTACACACCCCTATAGGTAAACCTATGGGTAGGTTTCCCTTACCTACCCATGTAGCTTTAGTGTGTAGGTTTGTGTAGGTTTTCACTGAGCGAGGCCCCACACGGCAGGCTTTCCGCGACCGCCACCAGGGTTCAACTGCGTCACCCCGGCCATCCGCTTCAGCGTGTTACGCACCGAGCCTTCCTTCTCGTTGAGTTCTTCGGCTAGCTCCTGCGTATCTTTCGCGCCATGCGTCAGCGCGGCTCGCAGACGGGTTGAGATGCTCGTGCGAGCGGCGAGGTCAGGTACGTCCTGAATGTCTGCCATGTCGAAGGCAATCGGTCCACGCCGGCCATCAAATGCCACGGTCAGCGCGAGCGGCTTCTGATGCTCGCCATCGTTGGCCTTCCAGTGAAACAGCCCCAGGCTGATCAGCGACTCAGGGTCAGGATCGTCGTCCGCGCGGCGCACCTCGATACCCGATCTCATTGCGTTCCAGAAGAACGCTGAGCCGAATGGCCTGACCTTGCCATGCGTCTGTTGAGCCGACGCAGCACTCACGTGAGCGACCACCAGCCGCGTGGCCGGGCTCAGAGTGCGTAGAGCGTTCATCGCTGTACGGGCTGTCTCATCCTCGACCAGCGCACCTGTAGCGGCAAAGCCTATCGAGTCGCACACTACCAGCCTGATGTCCCTGCGGCTAATCTCTTCGCGGATGCTCGGTAGCTCGTCTGTCAGCGAGCGCATGCACTGCCGATAGATCACCGGCGGCGACTCAGTGCCTTCGGCCTGAGCGATGCGCCGCAGCCTGAGCGCTACCGTCTGCGGGTTCGTTTCCCAGTCGAGGTACAGGACGTTGCCAGGCAGCGTCGGCCACGAGCCCCACGGTAACGGTGCCCGCATCTGCACCGAATAGGCGATGCGTAGCGCGAGCAGACTCTTGGCTGACTCGCCATCCCCGTACATGACAGTCGTTTCACCCTGCGGGATCCAGCCCGGTATCAGGTGCTCGACCTCTTCGATATCTGTAATCGTTGATAGATCCATGCTCGGCTCAGGTGCTCGCCACTGAGCGCTGACGATGGCACACGCCTGGATGACGATGGAATGCCACGTCTCGGTGGTCAGCCCGTTGACCCGCTTCGCCAGCGAGTTCGCGAGCCTGGTCTGCGACTCGCCAGACAGCAGGTTCATACTGACTGGCCCGAGCAAACGCCCGCGACGGTCGGCACCTTTGCCTTCAATCGTCAACTCGGCGCGGATGCCATCGCTCGTGTCGCGCAGCCGATCCAGCCCGAAACCAATACCGTGATCCTGCCACGTCAGAACAAACGCATCTCCATGCCGCTCAATCTCTGGCAACGCCATCAGACTTCCACTACCGCCGAACCTACAGAACGCACCTCGCGCCAGGACGCCGCTCGCGCTATCTCACGCGCTTCCTCAACGTCACCCTGCCATGCGGCACTCGCCATGTCCTGAGCCTGCTGAATGAGCCTACGTGCAGCCTGCACGCGCTCTAGCCTCGTCACCCAGTACCCGATTGGTTTGAATAGATCTCCTGACCACGCCACCGCGAACAAGACGTACATCAGCCGCCGACCTTCGCAGCCGTGATCGAATGCCTTGTGTGGCCGGTCGCGCATGAGCGATGCGGCCTTCGGACATTCCACGGCATGAAGGTCGCGCACAACAGCCTTGAAGAAGTCTGCCGTGCTCAGCCCTGGCGTGCGCCGATGGACGCGGGCCATGCCTTCCCATATCGCCCGGTGCTCCCAGAAGTTGAGCAGCGGCCCGAGCTTCACTGCGCCGACCAGATGCGGGTCAAGCGTCAGCCTCACGAGTGCGAGGCATTCAGAGCGGCTATCTGTCGGTGGGCGCGTGGTATCCTGAGTTAGCGCCATAGGGACCATCCTCCCGAGGTGGCTCAGAACCCCCGGCGAGTGGCTGCCGGGGGTTCTTTTAGTGAATGTTAGGCGAGTGTACTACGCCACCGGCGTGGCCGCTGCAACCACCGCAGACCCGGTATCCGATTCGGCATCAGCGCGGTCAATCGCCTTCACGAGCGCTTCTGTCCAACGGACGATAGTGCTGGTCGTAGCCTCGGGTGGCAACTCCTTGTGAGCGATGCCGCGCTTCCTCGCCTCGTCGTCGGCTAGCCGCCATTCCTCTAGCGCGGCATCGCGCGGATCGTATGGCTCATCAATAGGCTCGTCGGCCTCGGCCTTACGTGTAGACGGGCCGGTGGGCTTGCGAGGTGCCGGCTGCGGGCGCGGCTCGGCCTCGGCAATGCTCGGCATATCTTCGATATCCTGCGTCCAGATACCGCTACCGCCGGTGGCAATCAGCACAGCCGCGACGAGCGCTCGTTTCTGCGCCATCTTGACCAGCGTGTTGACTAGCTCGAACGGCTCGGGATTCTCGATCCGCCCGACAACGCTGACCTTCGAGAGCGGCCAGGTAGCACCACACCCGCCCATCTTCGCCCAGCAGTAGTAGCCATCGTCGTTCTTCGAGCGGCGCAGATCGTGGCCGCAGGACGGGCATGCTGGCTTGGCGTCCCGCCAGCGGTAGCGCGGTTCCTTGCTGTTGGCCGAGCCGATGCCATTGGCGACCCGCTCGCCGCTACGCTTGTTGATGAGGTCGCACGTGACCTCGTAGAAGAAAAACCCGCGTTCCCAATCCTCGATCTTGTTCGTGACCGTCACCAGCGGCGTCAGGCCGAACGCGAGTGCGAGTTTCTCTGCACCAGGCTTGAGTAGCGTGGGCTTCGGCGTGCCTGGAATGGTGCCGTAATCCTCGCCATCAACCATGATGTCCCGCTTGAACTGTTGAAGCTCTGCGAGTTGCTGTCGCAGATCGTCCAGCGAAAGTACGAACCTCGGCGCGAGGTCGCTGATATCGCGTACCGCGAGTTCACTTGTCATTGCGTTTGCTCCCTGTTGATCCATCGTCGCTTGTCGCATCGCTGGCAATACCACTGCCGCTTGTTCCACTTGATGCTTGGCCTGAGCACGCCGACCATCGTCCACGCCGGGAACCGCGCATGGCAGTTGCAGCAGGCCAGCATCCCGTCGCCCACCGGCGACCGCCCGCGTAGCTTGTTCATTCGTCCAGCCTCACTCTGCTCAGCCACCAGATCATCAGCAGGCACACGAGCAGTAGAACCACGTCTACCGCATGCATCGCTTGCTCCACATACACAAGGTATACCCTTGTCTTACCGCAGTCAATAGGTTCGTTAGCGTTGTGACGCTCTCAACCGTCAGCCATGTCCACGAACATCGGCGCATCGCCGGTGAGCCGCCTGCGAGCGAGTGCCACGTACTCGGCGCTCAACTCGATGCCGATGGCATTGCGCTGGAGTCGGTCCGCAACGAGCAGGGTGGTGCCCGCGCCCGCGAAGGGATCGAGCACGGTGCATGGCTGCGGCTCGCCGGGGTGCTCGCAGGACGGCGCCCAGCCGGTGGTTTCCATCGAAACATGCATCGACGCACGTTGTGGGCTTGATGATGCTCGCATCGCCGGCGAATGCCCCCGTAACGCACCGCTGTTGGGACGCATGGAGAATGGCTCTCGCCCCACCACCCGCACCCACGGCGCGCCGCAGTCTGGGCAACAGCCCTTCTCGGACGTGCCGGCCTTGATGCACGGCTCTACGAGCGCGGTCGGGTACGTGGCGAAGTGCGCCTCGGGGAATGGCTCGGTCGCAACCTCCCAGACGCTGCGCTTGTTACGCCCACCTGAGAAGTTGCGTTGGACGCCAGCCCCTAATCCCGAGTTAGTGCCGGTTCGGGGCTGACCTGTATCGGTATGTCGTGGACGGGAGTCGGTCCCTGCGTCGCCCCGTTTAGCATAGAAAGCCCATCCTCCATTACCGAGATACGGTTCCTCCCTGATTGCGTCCGCGTCATAGAAATACCGCGCCGACTTCGTGAGCAGGAACAGGTACTCGTGGGCTTTGGTGGGCCGGTCAGTCACCGACTCCGGCATCGGGTTCGGCTTGCTCCAGATGCAATCTGACCGTAAGTACCAACCTGGCTCAAACAGCGCTGGCGGCTCAACCATCCACGATGGTATGTCGATGGACTCGCCCCGGTTTAGTCGCCGTATCAACTCGCGGCAAACGAGTTGCTTTTCTAGTGCTGCGCTCGGAATGGTTACGCCCCGCTTAGTCTCATATCCATCCCGTACCGCCTGGTGATTCCAGACGATGAGCGCCTGCGTGCGCTTCTCGATCAGATACGGATACAACTCGCGGGCAACGTCGGCGGCTCGACTACCTGCTAATCGCCACTGATAGATGGCTCGCTTGCCGCCACGAGATGGCGGATACTGCGCTGGTGACATCACCCCGACCAACGACGCCGCTTTACGGATAACACCCGGCGATGTCATTCGCACTTGAGCAATGGGCGGGTATGAGTTACCCGAGCCATGCGGCGAGGCCGTCGAGAGAATCGTGAACGTACCTTCGCCATCCATGAGCGCCGCGAGCCAACACCTGTCGCGCTCGTCGGCTATGGCACCCGTGTAGTACGGCTCTCTGAGCGCGAACGCCAGCATCCACGGGATGCCGATCAGGTCTTTCGCCTTCAGGCCGGGCGGAGGTTTGACGCCCGACGACTTAGGCAACACGAGACTCGCCCCACCTCGACCGGGCAAACTACTGTTTCGCCCGCCGACGAATCCTTGACGTTCCTCGGCATGCTGAAACCCGTTCTCGCCCGCCGGCCCCTTGCCGCTGCCCGCGTAGCTATCGCCGATGTTGAGCCACAGCGTGCCGTCCTTTCTGAGCACCCTGCGGACCTCGCGGAACACCTCGACCATGTTGGCTATGTACGCCTGCGGAGTCGGCTCTAGGCCAAGTTGGCTATCAATGCGCTCGGCACCGCAGGAACACCTCTGCTTGTGCGGATGCCCCTGCTCATAAGTCCGACCCTGCCTCTGGCTCGTCACACCCTGGTCACTCCAGCCGTGGTCGCACTCGGCATCGCCGCCCGACCATTGCGCCGTGCCGTAGTCGCGCAGCCCGTAGTACGGCGGCGAGGTCACCACACAGTGAACGCTCTCGGCGGGCAGCGAGGCGAGCACCGCTCGGCAGTCGCCCTGCAACAAGCGGATGGTCACGCCTCGCGCCTCGATTCTTCAAAGAGAAACGCGAGGTGCCGCGCGGCCCACAGGCTGCGAGCAGCCGACAGCCGCATGCCGTGGTCCCACCAGTAGCGGTTGAGTGCCTTCGACGCCTTGTCGCACTCGGCACATTGCCGCAGCCCGTCCGCCCGAGGCCGCTCGCTGCATGTGACGCACGCCTCAGTCATGCCGCGCCTTCCCGCCAACCTAGCCTGACCACGCGCAGGGCCGAGCCATCCCAAGGGCATGGCGTGTCCACAATCTGCATCTGCCGACTGCCCACAATGTGATCGTGGCCTTGCTCGCACACCAGTAGCGCGGCATCGCGCCCGAGGTGCAGGTACGAGACCACAGCCTCGCCATGCGGATCCTTCACGGCGTCCGGCCAGCCTGCCTTGCTTTTCGTTTCCGGGCGACCGGGCGAGCGCGGGGCTGGCACCATCGGATCCTCGTGGCCTTCGAGTTGGCAGCAGATGCACAGTGCAGAGTAAAGCTCCTGCCGCCGAATGCAGCCCGGCGTAATACACCGTCGTCTGGCTGGCTGCATCAGTACCTTACTCCCTGGCGATACGTCACCGGCTGGTAACCGTCCATCGTTCCGAGCGCGGTGCCGCCAATACTGCCAACGTCGGCGCGGTCAATCATCACCATGCCACGGCACCGGGGGCAGCGGAACCGCATGGTCCGCCACGCTCGCGCCACACGCTCTGTCACGTTGTACGTCCTGCTCTCGCCGCACAGGAGGCACGTTGCCTCGTACGGCAGGATCAGCGGCGTGAGCGTTGCTGGCTCATCGTCTATGTCGTAGTCAATCATCGAAAGATTCACCTTCTAGTTTCGGCTGGCGAGATGCCACGCGAAACACTCATCACACGAATACGCACGTAGGTTCTTCCGTTTGCGATAACTCAGATACCTCAGCGCTTGGCGAGCGGCTTTCTTGCTCGCATAGCGCATCTTCTCGGCGCAGCGTTCTGCGCTGGTCGTTCTCATAGCGGCTCCAGTTTGAGCACAGTGGCGCGTAGTCCTGGCTCGACCTCAGCGAGCACGCTCAGATCCAGCCATTCAGAACTATCGTCTACGATCCAGCCGCCACGCTTGACGCCATCAACAACGCCCTTCGCGCGAGCGTAGAGGTTGTCCACATCACGCCTGCGGTGGTTCGGAAAGACGAACGTCACCGTCAGCCTCGCGCGGCCAGTGACGGGTATCCAGCGGGCCTTCTTCGCATAGCTCCACGTCACTATCTGAGCTTCGCCTAGCTTCCGCTGGCGACTGCTCCAATGACCGTGCGACCCGTTGGCTACCTGCTCAGGTAGCCAAGCCGGGATCACTAGCGTTTGTACCGCCGGCGGTACACGTCCAATGAGTGTGCCGTTCACGGCTCTTGCACCGCGCCGCAGGCTTTGCAGACCTCCGGCGCCGCCTCGCGTGCCTGCATCATCAGGACGACGCACTCGCACGCCATCATGAGCAGCGGGTTCATCTTGGCCGACTCCGAGAGCGCATAGTTAACGCCATCGCGCCAGATCAGCCAGCTTGTCTCGGCGTCTACCCGCAGCACATCGGGGTGCCACGTTCCGAGCGCGTGGCGGCGCCCCGATGCGGTCTGGCGAATGTTGCCGAGCGCAGCATCCTCGTCAACCGGCCCGTCCATCATCCTCGCGCGAAAAGCAGCATCGTCGTCAATCTCTGGCGTATCGGTCATGATTCCCTCACCAGTCCTTCGCGCTGAAGGACTGCCTTTGCACTCTCGTAGTGCGCGAGCGTTCTCTGCGCGTACCTGATATGCCGCTCGCATTCCTCAATTGCTCGCGTCAGGAGTAGCTGTCGCGCATCCTCAGCCGTGACGCAGCGGCCCACACCAGAGCCACCAACAAACGGCATCCAGAAGTTGTCGCCCGGCATGAACTCGCCCGGCGGGTACACGCTCAGAGCGGTATAGCCTCTGCCGCCGAGTCCGGGGATAGGCACGTAATTCTCGCGTGTCATGACAGCCTCACCACAACGCCCCAGGCGCATAGAACGAGCACAACACCCCAGAACACGGCTCGCCGCTGCGAGGTCGCGCTCTGGAGCTTGTACGCTGCGCCGAGCAGGCCGAGCAGCCCGAGCGTTGCCCATAACTGGTTGAGCGTGTACTCGCTCATGGCGCGACTCCCACTGTTGGCCCGGCGTACTTCAAGTCCGCATCCGCTAGCGCCAACCCATCGGGCCGTACTGCGTAGAGCAGGAACCCATCTGCTACTGCGTTGAGCGCAAAGGCGATGATGTTCGCCTCTGCCTCGCTCTGCTTCATACTCGGGTAGCGACGTGGGCAGCGCCCGCCCACATGCACATCCCAGCCCCCGAAGAAACTTTCAGGGTGGTCGCGTGCTTCGTACTTCATACTGGCTTCGGGAACGGCTCGGCCCGTGGGCCTTCATCGCGGTAGTAGAGCGTGTGCAACGTCTTGCCCTCGCGGAATGCGTTCCACGCCTTGATGGTCATTGCGGCCATCTCGGTGCGGCTCTTCTGGCTGTTGCCGGTGGCCGAGTCGCCGCCGCTCGACCAGAGCAGGCGATTCCGCAGCATCAGCGCAGGATGCCCGCCGCTCAGATTCTCGCCAGTGACGAGATGCTGCGCGAACTGATACGCCTTCTCAGTATCGAGCCGCAGGAACAACGTGAACAGCGCACCCCATGCGCTAATGCCGCCGCGCAGGCCGGCTTGCCGCACTCGGTCGCCCATTCGTACGCCGTTCGTCACGTCCGGGTGCTTCTCCAGATAGGTCAACGTCACCGCTGGCGTGATCGTGTTCTGTGACTCGCGCACAGTCGGCAGAAACGTCGAGTAGCGCTCGAAGAAGATCAGCAGCCGAGATGCGCCGGCCACGGCTGTCCCGCTTACATAGCCATGCATCCCGAGCACGTCGCCGGTTGTCCTGGCCTTGCCAATATCCATCGCATCGAACGCTTCCTCATCAACGCCACGAACGACAACGCTCGCCACGGTGAGACCCGACTTGACGATGGCTGCTAGACGGTGCTGACCGTCGCGCACCCGGCCATCTGCGTCGAGCTTGACGGTATCGCCGGTGAGCCGCCACTCGCCACGATGCATAGCTGCTGCGAATGACGCCACGCGCCGCTCGTTCAATTTGCGATTCTTGCCGCCACGCGCGAGCCACGCGCTCGCCATAGCTGGCGTAATGTTCTCGACACTGATGTTGAGCCTGCCCGGTGCCGCCGGCGCTACTGGCTCAGCCGCTGCTCGCGGTGCGCGTGTGGCTACAATGCTCCTGTTAGAGCGAGGCATCTGGTCTGTCTCCTTCTAGCTAGAGCCGTCCGTCCGTGCGGGCGGCTTCTTCTTTTGTTTCAGCCTGCCGGGCTGACGCGGGTTTTGGCGTTGCTGGCTTGCTCGTGCTCAGCCCAAAGCTGATTGATCAGTTCGCCGGTCGTAATGTCCTTGACCGCGCACTCGATCTTCATGGCACGAGCGACTTGGGGATCGACGCCGTAGCGCGACCCGATTGCTACCTGTAGCGTTCCCATGCTCTGCGTTTGCTGCATGGGAATCACCTTACAGTAGGTATTGCAGTCCTGTCAACACCCTGCTAGCATGCATGTCATGGTAGCAATCAGCGTATGGAGTGACACGTACCAGGGACCGCGATTCACCTACGGCCTGCGGTATCGACCGCTGACCACCGGCGCCGTGCCGAATGGCTGGATCATCAACTCCGCCCGCCCGCACGCGGACTTCATTCACGGCACCGTTGACTACCCTCGCCGGCTGCGGCAGCAAGAGGTCGCAGCGTTCCAGCTAGAGCTAGTAGGGGAAACACAGCCATGAGCAGTGCGTACGAACTACCGCAGGAGTGGCGCAGCATGCGCGTGAAAGATCTGCTCAGGTGGCTCCGCGACCACGGTGGTGCGCCACCGTACGCAGGCGAGATGCGGCGCTACGAGCTAGTGCGCTGGATCGAGCGCTACCTGCTCGCGGCTACCTGCGCTGACTGCGAGCGCTGCCGCTGGCAACCTGACTCTGACTGTGGCATTGATGACCACCTGCACTGCAAACGCTGTCGCCACTGCCTGGCCCGGCATAAAAACTCGTCCTAAATTGCCCCCATAAACCTATTGACTCTATTGCTGGCATGCTCTATATTAGGGACATGACCAGCAACTACTCGGGATTCTGCACAGTGTGCCGCAAGAGCTACGAAGCGGGCACGAACATCAGCCGCAACGCTCTCGGCAATTGGGTTCACACGGTTTGCCCGAAGGCCAACAACGCCTTCGTCTGCGATGCCTGCGGCAGCACCCGTTGCAGCCCTGGCTTCTGCACCACCTACGACACGGTTGATGGCCTTCGGCCCGCGCCGTTCAACCAGGCAACGCAGCGTGACGTTGACGACGATAGCTTCGATGCCTGGGTTGCGTTCCAGGCTTCGAAGCCCCGCCCGCAGATCTCGGTAGACGAGGCGGGCGTGTACGTCCTGAGCAATGGCGACATCGTCAAGGTTCAGGCGAACCGCGAAAAGACCCGCACCTATGCGAAGCGGCTCGTTGAGATCGGCGGCGTCCGCCTGACCGAGGCCGGCGAGCGGGTCAACGCCGAGTACCAGTACGAGCCAGGGCTGATCCAGCAGGTAGCCGCTCAGGGCCGCAAGATGACCCTCGAAGAGGCCAAGACGTTCATCCTCCGCTACGGCTTCTGCGCCCGCTGCGCCCGCCAGTTGAAGGATGCCACCAGCGTCGAGCGCGGCATCGGCCCCGTCTGCATCCAGTACTTCTCGGAAGGCACCACGGCAGCGGAACTCACCGCTGCCGCGCCAGCCGCCGAGGCGCCCGCCCGCATGGTCCCTGCCGACGACGACGAGGAAAACCCGATCCCGCTACCGCTGCCAGCAGACCTCCGCAGCCGCCAGGTAGAGAACTGGCTCACCGCGAAGCGCTCCCGCTGGAGCCGCCCCGACGACGACGAGCTTGCAAGCGCGGCCTACTGATGGCCTGCGCTGAAGCCAGCCGCCATCACCACACAGGAAGGTGTTGCATGAACCGCACAGACGCAGACCGCAAGGTCGCTAGCGCTATCGAGCTTCTAGACGCAGTGCTCGAAGCCAACTACGCCCGCACGATGGGCGTACTCAAGGCGAGCGAGTCAGAACGGCTCTTCGCGGCCACTGAGCAACTCCGAGTGCTACGTCAGGCCATGCGGGCCGAGGATGCGCTCTGGACGCCTCTGCCATGACGCAGGGGTTCGAGTGCGAGGGATGCTACGGCAGTCTGCCGGGCATCCCCGTCTTTGGCCGCGAGCCTGAGCGACGAGCGTACTGCTCGACGTACTGCCGCGACTGGATCGAGGCGCCTCGGGACGAACGCGGCTGCGACTGTCCGATCTGCAAGCCGCCGGCAGACGCGCTGAGTTGCCCGAGTTGCGGTAATTCCCGCCCGCGCCCTGCCTACGGTCAGACTGATATTCCCTGCGAAGAGTGTGAGCCGAGCGACCACCCCGGCCTGCTCTGCCCGACGCAAGACTGCTTCAACAGCTATGACCTCGTGACGGAACGGTGGTTGTTCGACGCACCCGAAACAGGCACGCCGGCGTCCGCCGGCGAATCTGCATGAGTTTCAAGAAAGTGCTTGACAGCATGCTATGCATGCTGTAGATTAGGGACATGGGAAACACCCCAAACCTCCAACTTCTCGAAGAGCGGCTGAAGGCCACTCGCCTCTACACCCCCTCCCAGATCGCGGAGGCAATCCGCCGAGAGATTGCCATCGCGGAGGCCGCTCAGCGCAGCGGCCTCAACTAGCCGACTAGTCATAGGAAAGGATCAGACCCTCATGACGAACCTCATGGCCGCTAGCGCTCAGTGGGCTTCCCGCCCGCAGGATCAGCGCTTTGTCGATCTGGAGAGCCTCCAGATGCACGTAGACGCACGCCGCATGGCGAGCCGCTCGAAGGTGATGCCGCTGAGCGCTCTCGCGGTCAGCCACGATGACACTGAGCTTTACGTTCACGGCCACAACGGTGCTGGCTCGAAGCTCACCAATTGGTCATTCGGCCAGATGGCAACGCTCGTCAAGGCACCCGCGAGCTACCTGCGTAGCCTCCCGTCAGCCGTGGCCGAGATCAACCTCGAATACGGCATGCGATTCAGCGATGCCGCTCGTTCCGACTCGCAGATCTACTACACGGACGATGGTCAGGTTTCCGAGATCCGCGCCGCCACCGGCCCGAAGTATGGCCGCATCTTCGACGCTCAGATCGTCCGCGCCGTGCGCCAGATGAACGAAGGCACCGGCAACCGCTGGACCGTCCCGACCCCATTCAAGAAGGCCGACGGCTCGCACCTCGGTCAGGAAGGATTCACCGTAGACAAGAACTCGACCACCCTCTACGCCTCAGACCGCGACATCTGGATGTTCCTCGTTGACGAGAGCCGCCCCATCAGCATCGGCGACCAGACCTACTTCCGGGGCTTCTACACATGGAACTCAGAAGTCGGCAAGGCCACCTTCGGCCTCGCGACGTTCCTCTACTCGTACGTCTGCTGCAATCGCATCATTTGGGACGCGACCGAGGTCGAGGAACTCCGCATCCGCCATACGCACCTCGCGCCTGAGCGGTTCATTCAGGAAGCCACGCCGGCCCTGGCAGCACTCAGCGAAGCGTCCACGAAGCCTATCGAGGATGCCATCCGTAAGGCGCAGGAAACCAAGATTGCCAACAAGCCGAGCGACGTTGAGAAGTGGCTCGAACGCAAGGGCTTCGGTCGCCTGGAGTCTGGCGTAGCGGTCAGCCTCGCGGCTCGCGGCGGCGACACTGGTAGCAACGGTGACCCTACGAACCTCTGGGATCTCATCCAGGGTGGCACCGCCGCCGCCCGCGCCATCGGTCACACGGATGACCGCGTAGACGCTGAGAAGCGTTTCAGTGGCCTGCTGCGCTACGCAGGCCAGGACATCGAGTAGCGCAGGACACAGAACGGGCCCGGTGGCGTCGTCTACCGGGCCCGCCTGCTTCAGGGATTGCCCCCACCTCTTCGGGCAAAGAGAAGGAACAAGGGACATGTTAGCCACAAAGCGGATCGAATGCCACACAACAGCCGAGGCGCATCGTCTGGCCGCGCTACTGCGAGCGACCCACAACGGGCTCAACATCGAGCGGCTGCTCGCTTACCGCCGAGCTATCGAGGCGGGTTTCTATTCAGACGAGGTGAAGCCATGACAGCCGAGCCCGAGATGGTCAGGCGCTTGAAGGCCGAGCTAGCCACGCCCGGCCCACGCTGGCGACGAGTCGAGGTCGCAGACGGCATCGGCTGGATTCCCTGCCCATGCTGCAAGCTGCCCTTCCTGCCTGGCTCGCGGCTGTACTTCGATACCGAAACCAAGCAGGGACACTGCGAGGGTTGCGCCCATCCCGACGCCGGCACGCCGGCAGACGATGAACCACCCTATTGACGCCATACCCTGCATGCTGTATATTGAATACATGCAGAGCAACACAGCCGATCTGACCGGGAACTGGGTCAACAGCGGCCAGCAGCGAGTACACCTCGCGGTTGCCATGAAAGAGGCCTACGTGAGCGAGTACACCGGCCAGGTAACGCCTATCGTCCGTACTGCCTGCGGCGGGTCGTTCTGGGTCAACAACGGGATCGACAACACGAGCAAGGCCCGATGCCCGAAGTGCAAGAAGGGAAGTGCCGCGCGATGAACTACGCCACCAAACTCAAGGCCGCAGACCTCGCACTGCGCCGACTACGGTCGGCGCGGGAAACCCTGAGGCTGGCCCTGCGCGATGCGCCAGACGATTACGTGATGGACATAGCTCGGGCCTGTGACGATGTGGCTCGCGCCATCCACAACACCGAGTACCAGCGGCAGCGCACCGTCTGGCAGCAAGAGCAGATCCTGCGCGAGCAGGGAGTGAGACCATGAACATCCGTTATCAGGTTTTATGGGACAACCGAGCAAGCAAGATCGGCAAGATTACAAGTGCCGCAGCGGCGGCTGCGCCGAACCACGATCCCGACTACTTCGGTCCTGGCGAACTTCATTCAAGCC
>Ga0070690_100000523_pt1 | contig 19261 bp, 15 predicted proteins | sample KBSS33HmetaG_FD_64671 | JGI IMG/M metagenome (GOLD analysis project Ga0070690, IMG submission 64671) | Switchgrass rhizosphere microbial communities from Kellogg Biological Station, Michigan, USA - KBS S3-3H metaG | ecosystem: Host-associated > Plants > Roots > Rhizosphere ... | reverse complement strand
TTGCAACGGATGAACGTCGACCACGTTCTCGTAGATGCCCTGGATCCGGTTGGTGTCAAAGTAATTGATGCCGACGTAAAAATAGAGCGGGATGATCGGCGCTTCGTCCCGGATCAACATCGTCTCCGCCCGCTGGAAGATCCGCGCGCGTTTGTCCGGGTCCGCTTCATTGTTCGCCTCGCCGATCAAAGCGTCGTACTTCGGATCGCTCCAGCCGGTCCGGTTATTGCCATCCGTGGTCGTGAACATCCCCAGGAAGGTGTTCGGATCGTTGTAATCCCCGATCCAGCTCGACCGCGACAACGTGTATTGCAGGTGCGATTGCACGCCCCAGAACGCTTTCGTCTCGATCTGGCGCAATGTCATCGGGATGCCCAGTTGATCTCGCCACATCTGTTGCAATTCGATCGCGACGTTTTCATGGATCTTATCGCCGCCGGATGACGCGTTGAACAGATATTCGAAGGGGGGAAAGCCTTTGCCATCCGGATAACCCGCCTCGGCCAGGAGTTTCCGCGCCTGCGCCGGGTCGTACGGCAGGCCTTCCCCGGGCAGATAGTCGGCGGTGTCATCCGGCACCAGGTGGAACGCCGGGCGTTCCCCTGCCCTCGTGATCTTTTTGACGATCTGGTCGCGATCGATCGCCAGCGCCAGCGCCTTGCGCACCCGCGGATCGTCGAACGGTTTTCGCGTGATGTTGAACCGGATGAAATACGTGCCCAGGTAGCTGAACGAATGGAAATCGGGACGTTTGACCAGCACATCGACGAGTTGCGACGGGATCAATTCCTTGTCCCAGACGATGTCCGCCTGCCCGCGTTCGTAAAAGTTCAGCGCCGCATTCGGCGAACCGACCGGCAGGATGTCGATGATCGACGATTGCGTGTGGGCGGCGTCCCAATGATTCGAATTCCGGACAAGGCGGATCTTGTCGTTGATGTGCCAGTACGCCAGTTCATAGGGTCCGCTGACCGGCAACGGCCGGGCTTTCAGCCATCGATCGCCATATTTTTCGATCGTCTGCCGCGGCACGATCGCCAGCGTCTGGAACCCGCACAGGTCCAGGAAGAATGCCGTGGGACTTTTCAGCTCCACCCGCACCGTGAAGGGATCGACAGCGTGGACGCCGACGAGCGATGGGTCTTTGATCTTTCCGACGTTGAACGCCTCGGCATTCGTCAAATAATAGAGTTGTCCGGCATAGTCCGAGGCTGTGGCGGGATCCAACACCCGGATCCATGAATAAACGACGTCATCGGCCCGGATCGGTTCACCGGTGGACCACAAAAGGTTCGTCCGCAGGTGAAAAACATAAGTGCGTCCGTCCGGGGAGATCTCCCAGCGTTCGGCCAATCCGGGCGTCGGCCGGGCCGTTTTGGGATCGGGCCGCGTCAGCCCTTCGAACAAACCGCTGACGATCCGGCCATCGGCCTGGGCGGTGATGATGGCGGGGTCAAGGGATTCCGGTTCGGCGCCGTTGATGATGGTGATGTCCGCGGGCGGCTCGTGGTGTCCGCAACCGGAGGTCAGGAGCCAAAGGGCGGAAACCAGCGGGCAGACAGATCGGGACAGGATCCGACCGAACCATCGTTGCGTTCCGGCTTCCGTTTCCTGGACTCCGGGATCCGTGATCATCGTTTATTTCGCCGGCGCATTGGTCCCGGCAGCTGCTGGAGCCGGCGCGGGAGCCGACGTCGCGTTGGTCGCCGTGATCGGAGCCGGTGTCTGGGACGAAGTCGATGCCGGGGCGGGCTTTGAAGGCGCCAACGGGGCCGCGGCCTGCGACTGCTGCTGTTGCATCGCGTTCTCGAACGATTTCACATCGGTATGATGGAGATCTTCGTAGACGTAACCCAGCGCCAGCACGAGCACGAAGAAAGCGCCGGCCGCATATTTGGTGATCTTGGTCAGGGCATTGCCCGAACCGGCGCCGAACAAGGCATCAGCCGTGCCGCCGCCGAACGCCAGGCCTGCGCCGGCATCCTTCTTGGGCAATTGGATCAACACCAAAAGGATCAACAGCAAGCTGTTGAGCACGATCAACACTGTCAAAAGTCCTGCAAGAAACGTTTCCATAATCAGATATTAAATAGAATTTTTGATGATGTCAGCAAAACTCCGCGATTCCAGGGAGGCCCCGCCGACCAGGGCGCCGTCGACGTCCGGCTGGCTCATCAGCTCCCGGGCGTTGGCCGGTTTGACGCTGCCGCCGTACTGGATGCGGACCTTGCGGGCGACCGCGTCATCGAACATCTTCCCGAGCAATCCGCGGATGAACGCGTGCGCGTCCTGCGCCTGCTGGGTGGTGGCCGTCTTGCCGGTGCCGATGGCCCAGACCGGTTCGTAAGCGACGATCGTTTCGGCCATCTGCTCTTTCGAAAGCCCGGCCAGGCTGCCGCGCACCTGCGTGTCCAGGACCTGTTCGGTCTGGTTGCCTTCGCGCTCCGCCAGCGTCTCGCCGACACAGACGATCGGTTTCAAGGTCGCGGTATGGGCTGCGACCGCTTTTTTGGCGATCAACGCGTCCGATTCCTTCTGGTACTGGCGCCGTTCGCTGTGGCCGAGGATGACATAACGCACGGAAAATTCCTTGAGCATGCCCGCGCAGATCTCGCCCGTGTGCGCCCCGAAATTGTTCTCGCTCATGTTCTGCGCGCCGAGCCGGATGTTCTTGGTCTCCAGGATGGATTTGGAGACCGATTCCAGCGCGGTGAACGGCGGGCACACGACGATGTCCACTTCCTTCACCTTGCCGAGTTCAAGCTTGATGTCGTTCACCAACGACAACGCCTCGGCAACGGTCTTGTTCATCTTCCAGTTGCCGGCGATGATTAATTTACGTTCTTTATTCATTCGATTTAACGCAAAGGCGCAACGGTCCAAAAGGCGCAAAGATTATAAGCCATTGACCACACGCCGAATGCCGTTTTTTACATATTGTTCACCGAAATTAATAACCAAACCCAATTTAAGTTTTGTCAGCCGCAGGTACGTCAACATTTGCGCTTCGAAAATCGGGTTCCATTCTGTCACAGCTTTATTATCAATCAAAACCAATCCGCCGACCTTCAGATCAAGCCGCAATGGCATTCCCAACATCTTGCCTTTATATAAAATCGGAACCGCAAGCTGCCGGTCGATTTTCAAACCCTTTTTCTGGAGCTCGTCGGCCAACGCTTCTTCGTAGACGCCTTCCAGCAAGCCAGGCCCCCCGAGTTCCCGATGAACCTCGATAGCGCTTTCAACAATCACCCGACTGATCCCGTTTTCGTCCATTTCCCCTGGCGCCCTTGTTTCTTTGCGTCTTGGCGTTAATTTTTGTCGCTTAACGCGGCAACGCCGGGCAGGACTTTGCCTTCGAGAAATTCCAGTGACGCGCCGCCGCCGGTCGAGGTATGGGTCACTTTTTTGTCGGCACCGAACTTCTTCGCCGCCGTCGCCGTGTCGCCGCCGCCCACCACCGTCGTCGCGCCGGCCGCGGTCGAGGCTACGATGGCATCCGCCATCGCCCGGGTGGCCTTTTCGAACGCAGGAAATTCAAACACGCCGGGAGGTCCGTTCCAGACGATCGTCTTCGCACGGGCGATCGCTGCGGTGAAGATCTTCGATGATTCCGGACCGGCATCGAGCCCTTCCCAGCCGTCCGGGATGCCGCTCTGCAACGTCGCGGTGCCGGTCTTCGCATCGGCCGCATATTTATCAGCCGTCACCCAGTCCACGGGCAGATGGATCTGTTTGCCCTTGGCCTTCGCCTTGGCGAGCAATTCGGGAACGATCTTGGCGCCTTCGGGATCGAAAAGTGAATTCCCGATCTTCATGTTGTCCTGCACCTTGCGGAACGTGTACGCCATGCCGCCGCCGATGATCAGTTCATCCGCTTTATCGAGCAGATTGTTGATGAGCTGGATCTTGTCGGCGACCTTGGCGCCGCCCAGAATGGCCAGCAACGGACGTTTCGGGTTTTCCAGCACCGCGGCAAAGGCGTCGAGTTCCTTCTTCATCAGGTACCCGCACGCGCGCTGCGGCAATTGCACGCCGGTCATCGAACTGTGATCGCGATGCGCCGTGCCGAAGGCGTCGTTGATATAGACGTCGCCAAGCTTCGTGAGGCTGGCGCGGAAAGCTTTCACCTTTTCCGGGTCGGCTTTCAATTTGCTGCCGTCCTCGAGCTTCACTTTGCCTTCTTCCTCGATATGAAAACGCAGGTTCTCGAGCAGGATCACGTCGCCGGGCCTGGCTTTCGCGCAGGCGGCTTCGACTTCGGCGCCGACGCAATCGCTCAGAAATTGGACCGGGCGGCCCAGCAGCTTCTGGAGCGCTTCGGCGACGGGTTTCAGGGAGAATTTATCGATGCGTTTGCCATCGGGACGGCCGAGATGGCTCATCAGGATGGTGGATGCGCCTTTGTCCAGGGCGTAACGGATGGTCGGCAAAGCGGCTTCGATGCGCTTGGTATTGGTGATGGCGCCGGTGGCTTTATCCTGCGGCACATTGAAATCCACACGGATGAGCGCCCGTTTACCTTTGAGATCGAGATCTTCGATGAACAGTTTACCCATAATTCAAAAATCGAAACGGCAGGATAACTACCCGGCGCGAAGAGTAAAGAAATTTCCAGTGTAGCGGCAGGCATCCTGCCTGCCGTGGGACCGGGCTTCCAGCCCGGTCGTTCGATGTGGCGCTGGATTATCGCGCTGAACTTTCAACGGTTTCTCCGGGCGGCTGGAAGCCGCCCTCTACGGCAGGCAGGATGCCTGCCGCCACAAAATCACAGGTACAACGCGCTTTGCAGGTCGCGGACGAGGACGCTTGTGAACGGATAACGGCGGTCGGGCTCCCGGGCGAGGCATTTCATGATGATCTTCTCGAGCGCCGCCGGGATGTCGGGGTTCCATTCACGAACCGGCGTCGGGTTGCCCGGCTCCAGTTGCGCAGCCAGGATCTCGTTCGGCGAATCACCCGGGTACGGCTTGCGATTGGTCATCAATTCATAAGCCATCACGCCATAGGCAAAGATGTCCACCCGGCCGTCGATCGGCAGCCGCTGCAGTTGTTCCGGCGCCATATAACCCGGTGTGCCGGGATTTTTAGAAAATTTCTTCGGCTTCTCGGGGATCGGTTGCGCCAGGTCGAAATCGATCAGGCGCACGTTGCCGTTGCGCGAGACCAGGATGTTCTCCGGCTTGTAATCCAGGTGCATGAAACCGCTTTCATGGACGTGATTCAACGCCATCGCGGCATCGATGAGGATCTGCGCGACATTCTCGGACAGCAATGGATCCTGCTGCGCGAACAGAAGCTTGAGGTTTTCGGCCTCGACATAATCCATCAACAGGTAAAGCGTGCCGTCGAGTTTCCCGTGTTCGACGTAACCGACGATGTGATCGCTATCGGTGATCTTCGAAAGCACTTCGCAACCGCGGTTGAAACGGCGGCGTGCCAGCAGGTTGAACCGCAATTCGCGTTTCAGTTTCCGCAGGGCGAAAGGTTTGCCGCGGGAATCCGTCACGAGCCAGATCTCGGACATCCCGCCGCGGTTGAGCAATTCATGAAGGTTGAACCGTCCCCCAAAGCGTTCTTGCGTCCCCGTGTCCGCAGCCTGTGTGTCGTTCGACATCCTGATAAACCGATAACACGCCGACCCCGGTTTCGCGAGCAAAATCCCGGAAAGTGACGCGCGGATACTGCAAAATCGATTGCGCCGCACCGCCAAAAACTTATCATCGTCGCGTCTTAACTTCTCATATCGGGTAGGGACAAAGGGAACATGGGCATCAAAGAATGGATCGACGCCGGCATCGGATTTTTCTATCCGGAACTCTGCCAGTTGTGTGAGCAGGAACGCGCCGCGGCCCGGGATGGTTTCGTATGCCGCCGTTGCCGGCAACAGGTCCGGTTCATCCGCCCGCCGTTCTGCGATCGTTGCGGCCTGCCCTTTCCCGGCGACATCACCACGTCGTTCGAATGCACCAATTGCCGGGACATGGAACTGCATTTCCTCTTCGCGCGATCGTCGGTGGTGGCCAAAACCACGGCGCTCGAAGTGATCCATCGCTACAAATACAAGCGGCACCTGTGGTTCGAACCGTTCTTGGGCGACCTGCTCGTCCGCGAGGCGTTGCCGGTGTTGCGCGGCCAGCCGTGGGACCTCATCGTACCCGTGCCGTTGCATCCCGTGAAACTGCGCGAACGCGAATTCAACCAGGCGGAGCGATTGGCCGCCCGGCTGGCCGCCGCCGCCGGGATCATGACGAAGGCGAACCTGCTCCGGCGGGTGTTGCCGACCGCGACGCAGACGCGCCTGACCAAACAGCAGCGGACCGCGAATATGCGCAACGCGTTCGCGGCGGTCGACGGCCTTAAATTGAACGGCGAACGGATCGTGCTGGTCGATGATGTGTTCACGACCGGCGCGACGACGAGCGCGTGCGCGCGGGTCCTGCGCAAAGCCGGGGCCGGCGAGGTCTGTGTCTGGACAGTTGCGCGGGGGCTCTGAATCGAATATCCTTTGTATTCCATGGACACTACTTCGTTTTCGAAGAAATCGATCGGTTTTGAGACGGTTGAGCCTGCCCTGACGCCGCCGCCGGCCAAGACGACGCCCCTGCCCAAAAAACCCAAGCTGGCGGGCAGCAAATCCAAGAAAAAGGACATCCCCGAAGGCCTCTGGACCAAGTGTCCCACCTGCAGTGCGATGATTTTCGACAAGGAATTGGACGAAAACCTCAAGGTTTGCCCCAAATGCAGCTACCATTTCCAGATCGGCTCGCGCGAACGCATCCATTCATTGGTCGAAACCTGCACGTTCGAAGAGATGGACGCCGACATGATCAGCGTCGATATCCTGGGTTTCAAAGGTGTCGCCACCTATAAATCCAAGCTCGAGGCCTATCGCAAGAACACGACCTTGAAGGACGCCGTGGTGACGGGCCTGTGCAAAATCGGCAACCATCGCGTCGCGCTCGGCGTCATGGATTTCAATTTCCTGGGCGGTTCCATGGGTTCGGTCGTGGGCGAAAAACTGACGCGTCTGATCGAACGCGGCACGGAAAAAGGGATGCCGGTCATCATCATCTCGACCAGCGGCGGCGCGCGCATGTACGAAGGCATGTTCAGCCTCATGCAGATGGCCAAAACGTCGGCCGCCCTCGCCTATCACGCGCAGAAACGTTTGCCGTACCTGAGCATCCTCACCCATCCGACCACCGCCGGGGTCATGGCCAGTTACGCCAGCCTGGGCGATCTCATCCTGGCCGAGCCCGCCGCGATGATCGGGTTCGCCGGCCCGCGCGTCATCAAAGACACGACCCAGGCCGAATTGCCGCCCGGCTTCCAGACCGCAGAATTTCTCCTGGACCACGGCCTCATCGATGCCATCGTTCCCCGTAAAGAGATGAAGGAACGATTGATCGACTATCTCGATTATCTCACCACCGACAAAAGCGTCGGAAAAAAAGCATCCGCTACTTAGACGTCATCCAAAGGTCACGAAGAGCGCGATGAAGGTGGGAGCCGCGGCGGATCAATCCTTCCAAATGGCGATTTTAGGTAGCGATTTGTTAGATCCCTGAGTCAACAGCGCAATGTTAGGCCCGCCAAGTCTCTGGCAGCGGAATCGGCGTGCGCAATCCAGCTTTGGCACGCGTGCGAATGTCATCATAATGCTTCGGCAACGCTGATAAAGCCTGTGGCAAAAATTCAAGCAACTGGCTTCGGATGCTCTCATAATTGGCCGGCGTGATATCAAACTGTCCCGGCGCTTTGGAAACAAGACCGGAAAGCCTGCCCGTGCCGGTCAACTCTGTCTTGCCGTCTCGCATCGGAATGTCCGTAAAACCGGCAGAAATGTTGACGTAAAAAGCAATGGAGCTGTTCGCAGAATTCCACTGCGAAGACTGAAATTCAACCTCCTGCATAACCGAATCAACAGTACGCCGAAATCGCTGCCTCTCCTTCGCAAAGCCGTTCGGCTTGAAATAGTCCTTGTGTAAGTCTGCCACTAAACGCTTGAGGATCTCTTGCATGTCGTGATGGGGCCTAACGTTCAGAGCTCAGCCACGCGGGAACTGCGACGTGGTAGAACGGAAATCCGAAGCGCAAAACGGAAGGCGTAATCCGCGTTGGCTGCAGCGCATGGTTAGGCCGCAATTCAGTGGTGTTTCTCACAAACAATAATCGGTGTGCCATCTTTACTGCTCCACTCGGAAGCAAAGTAGCAATAACTGTCCGGGAAATCATCCAAAGATGCGCGGGACTCCGGTGCTGCCAAATGTGGCAGTGCATCTCTCTTCCAAAAGTCGTGGCACTGGCCGAGTGGGATCCAGCGCGGTGACGCTCCGACGTCAGCGACGACAAACTGAACACGCCCAGTTCGCAGCAGGATCGTAATGTCGTCTGCGGTGAGCCAGCGAACACGCGAAGTCGTAGTGAATCCGTCGTCACGCCACAGTTCGGCGAGAGGAATCTGAGTCACGACTTTGAGATTGGTGTCCACGCGGCCTAACAACAAAGCTGAGCCACGTCGTGAATGACCGCAAGCGTGAATTTGTGGGCGAGCCTGGACCGACGGCGTACTCGAAGCCTGCTCGCAATTTGTCCAAGCCGGCTCCAGCGCGAGCGTGAACCTCATAATCCACATGCCGTCTTAAACTGCTGAACTGTCATGTCATCAATGCGCCCATTCCGAATAACAGACTCACTCCACGGGATAAGTTTCGGCTTCGGCTCAATCAATGGAATCGGGGAATCGCTATGATAGAAAATGACCTCGCCGTCCGGCACCGCACCACCGTCTCTAGGCCAAGTAATCGGAAACTTCGCGCCGACCTTGAAGGGGTGATCTGACGGCTGCCCTGACTGCTTCCAAATCTCCACCACAACAAAACTAAGCGGTGCATTCGTATCAAATCGCGTAAGGATGACCAATGAACTGTTGGCACCGAGCTTCGCTGGTGAATGAGAATCAATCAAATCACGCGAATCAAGAAAACCAAGCCGCGCCACAATGCAGACAAATAAAATAACGACTAGACAAACGATGCCGAGAACGACCTTCACTGCTAATGGAAATTTTGGACGCGTGGTATCCATACGCTGCCTAACGACTAGAACTCAGCCACGCCGGCACGAGAGATGTGAACCACGAAGCGGAACGGAAAGCGCTCCCCGGCGTTGGCTGCAGCGATTTGTTAGGCCGCAACGCCGTCAATCGGAATGTCTGGCCAATGCTCATAAAGTCTGCGGACACCGTCAGGTGTAACACGCGTGCTCGTAAAACGAAAGCGACTGAGGACATACTAGTGGCCTAACAGTTATATTGAGCGACAAAATTGTCGTATATCACTCGCACGGTTTTCGACCCTAAATCCGCTTTTTATCCTTGTCCAGCTTCATTTTTCCGAACTTCTGCCGTTCATTATTGGAAGGGGAAAAACGACAACAACCCTCATAATCTTTTTATCAGGGTTCCCGGGGTGGCGGCTGATGGCCTTACCCCGGGCTATTATCGGACGCCCTTGCAGGGCTGGGATCAGCGAGGATCAGCGATGATTAGCGGTTACAAATTGGAGCCGAGCCCGGGAATTGCGGATTGGGGATTACGGATTGCAGATTACGAATTGTTTCGTTCTTTCGTTCGCTTCTGTGATTTTTCGGTCCCTTTGCCGGGCTTTGATTTCTTTGCGTCCTTTGCGGTCTTTGCGTGAGGAATCGGGGATGATTTGTTTTACAGGCCCAGCAACGGTTTGAGATGCCGGTCGTACAGGTTCATCGTCACATTGCGCGCGACGTCTTTCTCGCAGGCCTCGAGCATCTTCAGGTAGCGATCGCCCTTCTTCGCCGCGATCTTGAACCCGACATGCAACAATTGCCGGAAGTGCGGGTTGTAATCCTTGCACTTCTGGTCGTGGCGCAATGCCGCGACGTATTGCTGCGAACTCCAGGCGCTCACCTGCTCCTTCGTCGGCAATTTTTTCGGATCGATATCGATGACCGTCGCGTACGGCGCGCACAATTCATCTTTGTGATCCAGGGCATCGGCATAGATCTCCTTGGCCAGCGCCAGGGCATCGCCGCCGCATTCCGCCAGGCCGATCAATTCTTCCAACCACGACGTCCCCGCCGTCTTGATGTGCAGGCCGGCACCGAACCGTTGCAATGCTTTGCGGATGGGCGTGTAGATCGAAAACTTGTCGCTGCCGGAATGCACGCTGAGCTTCAACGTCTCGGGCAGGTTATAGGTCCGGATGGCATAAGCGATCACCGCGAGGTCGTCGTTGAATTCCTTCTCGAATTGTTTCACGTCGCCGACGTAATCGACGCCTTTGTTGAAACGACCGGTGAATTTCGGCGCGATGGTCTGCAACGGGATCTTTTCATCGGCCATCGCCGCGAGGATCACCAGGAGTTCGGGCGGTGTCTGCGGCGAATCCGTTTCGTCCATGGAGACTTCCGTGATGAATTTGCCGCCTTTGGCCTGGGCGATATGCCGGTAAATGACGCCGGCTTCCTGCACGGCGAACAGGTATTTGCCGGCGATGCGCTCGACGTCGGCCCGGGTGGTCTTGAACGCGTCGCTGGCGTCAGGAATGACGATCCGGCCGACGAGTTCCGGATGATGATCGATGAATTTCTTGATCGCATCCGCCGACGCCGGTTTGCCGATCGAATCGGCGACGTCGATGGTGAAGAAATCCGATGACGCGAGGAATTTATCGACCGTTTCCAGGCGGATATGGTCGGCATCGATATGCCACGGCTTTTTCCAGCCGAGCGTTTTGACTGCATTGTCGGCGGCGGCGCGGACGCTGTCGGGTTGCGAACCGATGATGGTGTGTTCGCGGTTGGATTTGTTCCAGACCGGCGTGACCTGGGCGCCTTTTTCCGCGGCGAGGACACATGCCTGCAATTGCGCTTTGGCCTGATGGGCAAAACGATCGCCCATTCCGAGTGAAAATTTCCCTAGATGGATATCGGGGTTCATGAACGGTCAAGAGCTTATCCGAGCAGCCGATTATCGCAAGATGGCTTTGTGCACACCGGCTTGAAAATTGTGCTCCCCATCGTGTTTTGTTTCGATCGATGGCAGGGCCGGGCAAGATGCCGGTGGTTACACCGTTTCCGCCATAACTTTGACTGGCTCCGGCCGGCGATTGAGACTAATTTCGCGGCCGATTCCATGAATTCGATCCGATTTTCATTCATTGTCCTCGTTGGTTGCGCCACGGTTTTGACCAGGCCATCCGCTTCGGCGCAGGAGACCGTCACGCTGGAGGACGGCTGGCTCATTTTTGCCGGCGCGCACGACGGGAAAAACGTTTCCTCGAAACCGTATCAGTATGGCGCGAAAGCGGCGTTTCCCGCCCGGGTGCCGACCACGGTGCTCGCGGCGTTGGTCGATGACGGTGAATACGGGGACATCTATTTCGGGACCAACCTTGCCGCTATTTCCGCGGACCGGTTCAAGGATCCGTGGTGGTTTCGCAAAGAATTCACGGTTTCAAAAGACCAGGCCGCCGAAAACGCCGGGTTGATCTTCGAAGGCATCAATTATCGCGCGAATATCTGGCTCAACGGCCGGCGCATCGCGGCGGCCAACGAGGTCTTTGGCGCCTACCGGATGTTCCGGTTCGATGTCACCGGGAAATTGGCGGATGGGACCAATGTCATCGCCGTCGAAGTGTTCCCGCCGGTCGATGGCGATTTCACGATGGGCTTTGTGGATTGGAACCCGAAACCTGCCGACGCCGGGATGGGACTGTTCCGGCCGGTGAAATTGCATTTCTATCGCGGCATCGCCCTGGACGATGTCTTCGTCCAAAGCCGGATCGACCATGCTGATTGGGAAAAAGCCGAACTGACCGTCCACGCGACGCTTCGCAACGACACGAAGAAAGCGACCGAGACCACCGTCACCGGAACGATCAGCGACCAAAACTTTTCCGAACATTTTAAATTGGTCGCCGGCGAACGGCGCGTCGTGGAATTTAAACCGGGAAACCATCCGGGATTGAAATTCGATCATCCTGCGCTCTGGTGGCCGTGGGAACTGGGCCAGCCGTTCTTGCACACCTTGCACCTGGCCGCCTCGTCCGGCAGCGACGTCGCCGATTCGGTCGACACCCGTTTCGGTATCCGCGAAGTCAGCGATTATATCACTCCCGACGGCTATCGCGGTTACATGGTCAACGGAAAGAAGCTCCTGATCCGCGGCGGCGGCTGGGCGGATGAACTGTTATTGCGCGAAAACCGTACGAACCTGGAAGCGCAGGTCCGGTACACGCGGGCGATGAATCTGAACACGATCCGATGCGAAGGATTTTGGGGCAGCAGCCAGATGTTATATGACCTGGCGGATGAGAACGGCGTGCTGGTCATGCCCGGGTTCAGTTGCCAATGGGAATGGGAGGATTACCTGGGCAAAAAATGCGACGAGAAATACGGCGGCTTCCAGTCACCGGCGGAAATGGCATTGGCGACGAACTATCTCCAGGACCAGGTCGTGTGGCTGCGGAATCATCCCAGCATCTTTGCCTGGGTGCTGGGCAGCGATAAACTGCCGAAACCGGAATTGGAGAAACGCTACGATGCCCTGCTCCGGACGATCGATCCCACCCGGCCGACCCTGAAGTCGTGCGGCTCGGTCACGAGTTCGGTCAGCGGCCCGTCCGCGGTGAAGATGAACGGTCCCTACGATTATGTGACGCCGAATTATTGGTACCTGGACAAAAAGCATGGCGGCGCCTTTGGATTCAACACCGAGACCGGCCCGGGACCGCAACCGCCGACGTTGGAGACATTGCAGCGCATGATCCCGACCAACCATCTCTGGCCGATCGACGACACCTGGAATTACCACGCCGGCCGGCACGAATTCGCGCAGATGAACCGTTATCTCACGGCGTTCACAAACCGTTACGGGCCGGTATCGAACGTCGATGAATTCACCTTCAAAGCCCAGGCGGCGAATTACGAGGCGATCCGCCCGATGTTCGAATCGTTCGCCGTCAACCTGCCCCACACGACCGGCATCGTGCAATGGATGTTGAATCCGTCGTGGCCGAAGCTCTATTGGCAGCTTTACGATTATTATCTCGTCCCCGGCGGCGCGTTCTTCGGCGCGAAACACGGCGCCGCCGCCGTCGCGTTGATCTACAACTACGGCGACCACGGCATCTACCTGGCCAACCAGACGGACCGGATGTTCGCTGCGTTTGCGACCACCATCACGGTGTATGACGCGAATTCAAAGGTCATCCTCGAGCAGACGATCACCAATACGGATGTCGGCTATGGTTCGCACAAAGTCTTCGATCTGTCGGGCATCAAGCCGGAAACCCCGGTCTATTTCGTCGACCTCGCCGGGATCGAACAACGGAGCGCGCCGATGGATCCGCGGTCGGCGCGTAATTTTTATTGGCTTTCGACGAAACCTGACGTCCTGGACGACGGCAAAACCGAGTGGTTCGTGACGCCGAACAGATCCTACGCCGATTTCACGGCGTTGAACCGTCTGCCGGAAGCCAAAGTGGTGGCCACCGCCGATTTTCGCGAACCGGACAGTCACCATTACCGGACAACCGGCATCAACGGCATGGTGACCCTGACCAACACGACGGACAACCTGGCGTTCTTCATCGAGATGCGGGTTGTCGGAAAAGAATCGCAACGATCGCTGACGCCGGTGTTCTGGGGTGATAACTACGTTTCGCTGCCGGGACACGCGAGCCGGAGTTATTGGGTCCGCTTTCCCAAAGGCGAAACGCCGGAATTGAAATTACGCGGATGGAACGTGACGTTCAATAAACCCTAGCCGTCTTAAGTAGCGTCAGCCGTCCCGGCTGACGTAGAACCGGGTTTCCAGCCCGGTGGACGAGTGTGCTCATTGCGCTCGTTCCCAAGGAAAGAAAGAAGGCGATCCGGGAATTTTCTCTATGCGGCAGGATGCCGCACTCTACGGCAGGCCGGGAGGCCTGCCGCTACCGGATCAATGGCGCTCGTCCACGTTGGCGAATTGGATCGGCTTGCGGAAACCCGACGTCCGCCACGCGCCGTACAACACCCCGGTCGTCAGCCAGCACAGGCCCACGATGATCGCCCATTTATTCAGGCTGATCCACAGGAACGCACAGACGCAAAAACCGGCCAGGGGGGCGATGATACTGGCGATCCGTTTGCCGGTTGACCCGTCGCGGCGCCGGATGCCGTAGTGTACGAGGGCCGAGATATTGACACCCATGAACGCCAGTAGCGCGCCGAAGTTCAACAACTGGCAGCCGAAACCGAACGCATCCACCTGCGCTTTTTCCTGGATGATTTTTAGTGATAATGCCCCGGCCAACATCAGGATGCCCACCAGGACGATGTTATTGCCCGGGATGCGGGTTTTCGGATTCACCGCGCCAAAAAATTTCTGCGGAATGGCATTGTCCCGGCCCATGCTGTAAAGCAATCGGCCGGCGCCCAGATGCGCGCCGGTGCCCGAACCGAAATTCGCGAAGATCAGCGCGATGCTGACCGTCAGGAAGAGCCAATGTCCTCCCGCCCGGCCGGCGATATCGCAAAACGCCGTGTCCTGGTTGGGAAAACCCGTCCCCGGCCAGACCACCTGCGCAAAATAGACCTCCAGCGATGCCAGAATGCCGATGACCAGGCAGGTCAGCACCGTCGCCAGCAAAATATTCCGGCGCGGATTATGCGCTTCCTCCGACAGTGTTGAGATGCCGTCGAACCCGATATACGTCAACACGGCCAGCGACGCCCCGTGGAAAACGGTCGATACGGAAAATGTTTCCGGATCATAGAACGGCCGCAGCCATTCCCCGCCATTTGCCGGCAGATGACCGGCGAGATAATGGATCGCTGCGCCGAAGAACAGGATGACGATCCCGCCGAGGCCGATGGCGATGATGGCATTGGTCCGGGCACTGGCTTCGATCCCCCGCAGGTTCAAGCCGGTGAACAGCACTGTGAAAAGGAAGATGAACAAAATAGTGCAGCCGACGTTCGCATCGTGGGTCAAACCGGGGATGAAACCGGCCACCGCCCCGCTGATCCAGAGCACACAGATGACGGGGTTCATCACGTAATCAAAAATGATGCTCCACCCGACGAAATAACCGAGGGCCGGGTGGATCTCGCGGCTGACATAGGCATACGCCGAGCCGGCGCTGGGATAGGCGTTGGCCATGCGCCCATAACTGAACGCGGTGAACAACATCGCCACCATGCCGATCAGGATGGCGGTCACGACGTGACCTTTGCCTTCCACCGCGGCGGCGCCGTACAGGGACATCGGCGCGGTCGGTTGGATCAGGACGATGCCGTAGGTGACCAGGGCGCCCAGGCCGAGGGCACGTTTCAGTCCGGGTTGGCCGGTGGATGTCTGAGAATCGGTCGGCATCCGCGGTTTGTAGCAAAGCTTTTATGAAAGTCGAGCAACCATTCGGTGTAGCGGTAGGGTCATCGCGCTGCGATGACCGCGCCGCTTTTGGCGCAACCTTCGCAATCCGTAGACCGTCACCAGTTCGTTCCGCCCTCCGGACGGGGACGCCGCCGGCGCGGCATCCCTACCTCTCGACAAAATTCTTTGTGGATTTCCAAAACCGGTGGCAAGATTATTTACGGCCAACATCGGGGAAAAATGGCAATGGTAAAAAAAGATCTTAAACTCATCGGCGTCGATCTTGGCGGCACCAACGTCCGTGCCGGTCTCGTCTATCGTGACGAGATCACCGACCTCAAAACCCGCGCGATCACGTCCCAGGGCCACGCCGATGTCGTCCTGGAAGAGGTCTGCGAGACCATCGAAGCCGTTTTCAAGAAGGATGTCCGCGGTATCGGCATCGACGTCCCCAGCGTGGTCGATGCGGATAAAGGCATCGTCTATAACGTGGCCAACATCCCCTCCTGGACGGAGATACCGTTGAAAGACCTCCTGGAAAAGCGGTTCAACGTCCCGGTGCTCGTCAACAACGACGCCAAATGTTTCGCGCTGGGTGAACTGCATTTCGGCGAAGGCCGCGGTCACAGGAATCTCGTCGGCATGATCCTGGGCACCGGGATGGGCGCCGGGGTCATCATCAACGGCAAATTGTTTTCCGGGACCAATGGCGGCGCCGGGGAGGTCGGGCATGCTCCCTACCTGGAGAACGAGTTCGAACATTTCTGCAGCGGCCGCTTTTTTGACCGCGAATACGGGATCAGCGCCTTCGAAGCAGAACAGCGGGCCGAGAAAGGCGATCCGGAAGCCCTCAAGATGTTTGCCGCCTTCGGCAGCCATCTCGGGAACGCCGTGCAGACGGTCCTGTATGCGTTCGACCCGGAGATCATCGTCCTGGGCGGCGGCGTCAGCAAAGCGTTCCGGCATTTCGAAAAACCGTTGTGGTTGAACCTCAAGGGCGGCTTCCGCTTTCCGCGGTCGTTGGAACGGTTGAAGATCGTGCCCACCCGGAAATCCAACATCGCCATCCTCGCCGCCGCTGCGCTTTGTCTCGACAGGGAATGAATTCTGCGGCACAGTATCCGGCGCCAGGGCCTGCGGAATGTGGACTTACGAACCCCGCCAGGGCCGGAAGGCAGCAACGGTAGTTTGCTTTGCATCTGCCGCAGTCACCCTGGTTTTTCAAATTTATGATTTCGGATTTCGGATTTCGGATCTTTGATTCCGCGATCGCCAATCCGTAATCCGCAATCGAATGAGTTATCAGGTCATCGCCCGAAAGTATCGTCCGCAGCGGTTCGCCGATGTCGTCGGCCAGGAGCACGTCACCCGCACCCTCGCCAACGCCATCCAGCAGAAACGCATCGCCCATGCCTACCTCTTCTGTGGACCCCGCGGCACCGGCAAGACCACCATCGCCCGCATCTTCGCCAAATGCCTGAATTGCACCGGCGGCCCGAAGGTCGACTTCGACGACCAGGACCCGCGCGCGCAGGAGATCACCGAAGGCCGCTCGCTCGATGTGCTTGAGATCGACGGTGCCAGCAACAACGGCGTCGAACAGGTCCGCGAACTCCGCGAGACCTGCAAATACGCCCCGGCCAATTCCCCGTTCAAGATCTACATCATCGACGAAGTCCACATGCTGTCGGCCGCCGCGTTCAATGCCCTGTTGAAAACGCTCGAAGAACCGCCGGCACACGTGAAGTTCATGTTCGCGACCACGGACCCGGAAAAGGTCCTGCCGACGATCCTGTCCCGCTGCCAGCGCTTCGACCTGCGGCGGATCCCGTCCGCCCTGATCACGAAGCATCTCGCCGAGATCGCCAAAAAGGAAAAGGTGAAGATCGATGACGCCGCGCTTTATGCCATCGCCCGCGGCGCCGACGGCGGCATGCGCGATGCCGAATCGACGCTCGACCAGCTCATCAGTTTTTGCGGCGACAAGATCGAGGAAGCAGATGTGTTGTCCATGTTCGGCCTCGCGGCTGAGAGCCAGATCCTCGGCCTCAGCAACGCCGTCCTCACCGGTGAGATCCAGGCGGCGTTGACCCAGTTGAACGACCTGGCGCAAGGCGGCAAAGACCTGGGCCGGTTGTTGTCCGACCTGTTGAACCATTTCCGCAACCTGCTCATTTTCCAGGTGTCCCGCGGCGACCTGAACCTGCTCGAGGTTTCTGAAGCCGAGATCGCCGCGCTCAAGGAACAGGTCTCGCTCGCCGGGGCTGAACCGCTCACGCGCATCCTGGAAACATTGGCGGAAGCGGAACTCAACCTGCGCGATGCGGCATCGAAAAAGATCCTGCTCGAGATCACGCTGCTGAAAGCCATCGAAGTGCGCAATGCGACGCCGATCGACGCGGTGTTGAAGCAATTGAACCAATTGCGCGGCGGCCAGGGCGGCGGTTCGCAACCGGTCTCGCGACCATCCGCTTCCCCGGCTCCAATCCCGGCGCCCGTCAAACCTGCGATCAAAAATCACCAGGAAATCGCAAGTGAACCGGTCGCTCCGGTCGCAGTGGCCGCGTCGCCAGCCGGTGCGCCGGCCCTGGAACAACTGTGGAAAAACCTGGTCGGCGCCGTGGCCCAGGCCAGTCGTTTCGTCGGCTCTTATCTGATCAACGCGCATCCCGTTTCCTTCGAGAAAAGCCTCCTGGTGATCGGCTTCGATCCCGAATTTGAGGACCAGCTTGGCCTGGTCGATAACGCGCGCAATCATACGTTGCTGCAGACCAAGCTCGCGGAGCTCGGTTTTCCAAATTGCCAGATCAAGTTCATCAAGCAGGAGATGCCGGCCGATCGCGTCCGTACGCAAATCCCGGCGGCCCCGATCGAAACACCGGTCGTCCCGGCTGCTCCGACGCCTTCAGCTCCGCCGGCCGCGCCCCGGCCGGCTGCCGCCGCGCCGGTCGAAAAGAAGACTGCGCCGGTCGCGTTCAATAAAAACGATTTCAAGAACGATCCCCTGATCCAAAAAGCGCTGGAGATCTTTAAAGGCCAGATCGTGGAGGTCAGGGCCTGAATCTGTCCCGACGAACAACTCCCAACCATCAATCAAATGAGCAGCATTGGAAAACTGATGAAACAGGCTGCGCGGATGCAGCAGCAGATGGAACAAGTGCAGGCGCAACTGGCCGCCCGCACCGTCGATGCCACCAGCGGCGGCGGCGCCGTCAAGGTCACGGCTAAATGCGATGGCACCATCGGCGCCATCAAGATCGATCCCCAGGCCCTCACTCCCGCGGATGCCCAGGTCCTGGAAGACATGATCCTGACGGCCGTGAACCAGGCATTGAGCCAGGCCAAGGAGATCTCCAACGCGGAGATGGGTAAGGTGACGGCCGGATTGAGCCTGCCGGGGTTTTGAAGAAATGCCTGATTCCTAACCATAATGACTAAAGAATGCCCCAATGACCAAATTCCAATGTCGGTCCGCCATTCGGCATTATTCATTCTTTAGTCATCAGGATTTAGTCATTACTCATTCCCCACCCCATGTCCGCTCTCCCTGATTCCATCACCGCGCTGATCGCCGCCCTTGCCCGGCTGCCCGGGGTCGGGCCGCGATCGGCCGAACGCATCGCGTTGCACCTGGCCCAGACGGATTCGGCGGTCGTCAAACAATTGGCCGATACCATGGTCCACGCGCGCCAGCGGATCCGGTTCTGCGAGATCTGCGGGGCGTTGACGGAACAATCGCCCTGCTCCATCTGCACGGATTCCCGCCGCGACGCCTCGCTCGTCTGCGTCGTCGAACGCGCTGTCGATATCCTGAGCATCGAAAAATCCAACAGCTATCACGGCCGGTTCCACGTCCTCGGC
>Ga0070690_100000519_pt1 | contig 19303 bp, 22 predicted proteins | sample KBSS33HmetaG_FD_64671 | JGI IMG/M metagenome (GOLD analysis project Ga0070690, IMG submission 64671) | Switchgrass rhizosphere microbial communities from Kellogg Biological Station, Michigan, USA - KBS S3-3H metaG | ecosystem: Host-associated > Plants > Roots > Rhizosphere ... | reverse complement strand
GATGTTGTGCACGTGAGCGGCAGCGTGAATCCCTTGAGAGACATCGGCGTCATTGAAACCGAGTTGATGCTGTCGGATCTGGAAACGCTCGACCGGCGGAAACAGAAAACGGAGAAGAAGGTGCGCGCCGGCGATAAAAAGGCGGCGTTCGAAGTCGACTTTCTTACCCGGTTGATGGGGCTCCTCGACAAAGGGGAATGGCTGGGCAATCTCAGTTACACCCCAGAGGAGCGTCTGATCCTCAATGAGTGCCAGCTCCTTGCGGCCAAGCCGGTGTTGTTTGTGGCCAATGTGTCGGAGGGCCGAAATGCCGATGAATTGATGGTCAAGACGGTTCGGGAGTTCGCAGAGAAGCGCGGTGCCAGAGTGGTGACGATATGTGGCCAACTGGAAGCCGAACTGTCATCCTTGCCAGACGAAGAGCGGGCGGAGTTCCTGTGCGAAATGGGATTGACCGAATCGGGTCTTGTCCGGTTGACACGGGAAGCGTACGCACTGCTCAATCTCATCACGTTCTTCACTGCCGGAGAGACCGAATCGCGTGCCTGGCCCATTCCCAAAAATACCAAGGCCCCCCAGGCAGCGGGCAAGATCCATTCGGACATGGAGCGCGGCTTCATCCGGGCAGAGGTGTATTGTTACGATGACTTGCTGGCCTGCGGATCTGAAGGCAAAGTAAAGGAGAAAGGCTTGTTTCGCCTCGAAGGAAAAGAGTACGTGATTCAAGAGGCCGACATCGTATATTTCCGGTTCAACGTCTGAGCGAGGCCTAAGATTCCAAGAGCCAGTTGTCGGAGGCGCTTGCCTATCGCTGGTCCATGGTACCGCCGTATTCTGGCGGTGTCATGCCTGATCGTCATGGTTCCGTCCATGAGTATCTCGGGGGAGGTGGTTCTGGAATCGTTTCAGCTAAGAGGCGGTTTCAGCGGCGGCTCTCCGATCGGAGAAGAACAACAGCAACAATTCTACCAGGGTGATGTCGCCCTCACTGCTCGGCTTCCATGGGAATGGGACGTCGGCTCCGGCTGGATTTTCAGAATGCGTGCACTGGGGTCTGCAGGTGTCCTCCGAGGTGCGCAAGACACCGCCGGCGTCTTCACGTTCGTACCCCTGGACGTCGCGTTCGGCCGTAAGGACGGGTTAGTGACCATCGATATGGGCGGCGGCGGCGGGTTGTTCACCCGCCATACATTCGGATCGCAAGACTTCGGCGGTCCATTTCAGTTCGTATGGACCTTCGGCATCACCAGTCGTTTTGCGGGGCCGTTCGGCGCCGGCTATCATTTCCAACATTATTCTGACGCCACGATCTACGGTTCAGAAAGCCGCGGCACCGATCTTCATCTGTTTGAAGTGATCTATTGGTTTGAGACTGCTCGGTAGCACGGCGGTTGATGATTTCGGGAGGCGCTTTATGCAGCTTTGGACCGCAGCTGGTCGTGGACGCGTCGAAGGTCTTCGACGAAACGCCGATATTGGCGTTCTCGTTCCACTTTGTCAGGATTTCGAAGCAGGGCCGATGGATGAACGGTCACCCAAACTATGGCGGCAAGCGAAGTACTCCACGCGCGTCCTCGAACGTCCCTGAGCCGAACCGTTTTGCCGAAGATGGATTGAGCGGCCGTGACGCCGAGGCAGACGACCACCCGCGGTTTTACGACCTGGATCTCAGTCTCCAGCCATGGACGGCAGGCGGCAATTTCGCTTACCGACGGCTTCTTGTGCTTGCGACGCTTGCCTTGAGGTTCCCACTTGAAGTGCTTCACCGCATTGGTGATATAGACCTCTCGACGGCTAATTCCGGCTTCAGCGAGCGCCTTGCCTAAAATGTTTCCAGCCGGTCCGACGAACGGATGACCTGCTAAGTCTTCTTGGTCTCCCGGTTGCTCTCCGACCAACATCATTGACGCACGGGCGGTGCCCTCGCCAAAGACGGTTTGGGTGGCATGCTTGTACAAGTCGCATCCGGTGCAGCCGGCCGCCGACTCGCGCAACTGATTTAGGCTCAGATGAGCGGGGAGGAGTGAGCGGGCGGATCGGACAAGGCGTCGCATGGATCATCATACCATGTGTGCGGAAGTGGTCGTCCTGGACCATCATCATGGGATTCCAACCAGCGAAGATCGATGACCGTGAGTGTGACCACGCCGAAGGACTCTTCCACAAGTCCCTCGACGACGTATGCCCGGTTGGAGGACAGCAGATGACTGCAACGCCGATACACGTCGGGGAACAGCGTGGCGTCGTATAGGGCGGTGTAATCTTCGAGGGTGATGAATTCCATTGCCAGACCCTGTTTGGTTTCAACCGGTTTTTCCGTAATCAGCCATCCCACCATAGTGATGTGTTTTCCGACGAACCGCTGCATCTGCGAAGCAGGCACCGGCTGCAGCCGCTCGATCGGTTTGCGATAGAGCGTCAAGGGATGACGGCTGACGAGAAACCCGAACGATCCGATCTCGTGCGCCTGCTTTTGAGAAGCCGGATAATCGTCGGGAACGGGCAACGGACCGGATCCCGCCTCGGTTCCCGCGTACAGCCGCCACAACAAGGCCGGCCTCGTCAGCTCGCCCGAGAGAGAATCGCAGCAGCCAGCGCGAACCAGCGCGCGGGCATGCGCGGACTCGGGGGTCACACGTCGTAAGAAATCCTGAAACGACCGGTAGAGGCCTGCTTTTTTACGTTCTGTCACGATCGTCGTCCCCAGCGATTCCGGGATGGTCTTCACTTGCATCAAGCCCACCCGCAGCCGGTCTCCTTCACCACCGTATGCCCAATCGCTGGCATTCACATCCGGCGGAAGAATCGCCAGCCCCATGCGCCGTGCTTCGGAAAGGTAGGCAAAGGTTGAATAAAAGCCGCCTCCATTGCTGAGGACGGCCGCCATGAATTCCGCGGGATAATGCACGCGAAGGTAAGCGGATTTGAACGACACTTGGGCATAGCTGGCCGAATGAGGCTTACAAAAACTGTAGCCGGCGAAGCTCATGATCATCGTCCAGATCTTGTCGATGGTGGCCGCTGAAGCGCCGTTGCCGGCGGCACCGCGGCAAAACTGATGATAGTAGTCGCGAAGTTGGCGATGTTTGTGTTTTTTGCTGATCACCTTCCGGAGTTGATCCGCATCGTCGAGAGAAAAATCGGCTAGCGCCATGGCCACTTTCGTGACGTCTTCCTGATAGACCATGATGCCGTGGGTCTCTTCGAGAATGGACTCCATCGACGGATGCAGCGGTATATGTGGATGTCCATGCGCGCGCCGGATGAAGTCGTTCACAAAGGTAATCGCAGCCGGCCGGACCAGTGAAGACACCATCACCAAATAGTCGAACACGTCAGCCGAGGCGAGACGGTCGGGCGGCATGCCTTTCCAGAGTTTCCTGAGCAGGAGCCGGGTGGCCGGGGATTCGATATAAAAACAACCGATGGTGTCGCCGCATCTGATGAGATCCTGCGTGGCCTTGTCGTTCAGCGGATCCCAATTCGCATAGTCGATGGCGCGGCCCGTGTGGCGGGCCACGGCGTCAATGGCGTCACGGATGACGGCTAGTGATCGGTTTCCCAACAGATCGATCTTGACGAGTCCCGCTTCCTCCGTTTGATCCTTTTCCCATTGAATGACCGGCAGACCTTTGACGGTGAACTCAACCGGCACATACCGCCGGATGTCGTCGGGAACGATCACGACGCCGCCGCAATGCATGGAGAGATGGCGAAAATGATTCTGGGCGTGAAGCGCTTGTCCGAGGACAGCGGGCCACGGCGCGTTGAGGTTTAGTGCCCGGGACAGCCGGTTCACCCACTGTTCGTTGGTCGGCGCATGGGCAAAGCGAAGAAAATCTTTTTGTCGTGTGATTCGGGCGGCAATCGCGGTAATTTCGGCGGCAGGAATCCCATAGACCTTGGCTGTTTCACGGATCGCCGCCCGGAAGCCGAGACTGGTTTGATTCGCGACCATGGCCGCCTGGCGTTCGCCGTATCGGCGGAATACCCAGTCGAGAATCGGGTCCCGCTCATCCCAGGGAAAATCGATGTCGATGTCCGGCGGGTCTTTGCGGCCTGGATTGAGGAACCGCTCGAAGAACAAATGATGTTTGAGCGGATCGACATGGGTGATCCGAAGGCAATAGGAGACGATCGATGCGGCGACTGATCCGCGGCCACACGTACGGGGTGCCTGACGAACGATTTCTTCCACCACGAGAAAGTAATGGGCGAAATGTTTCTGCCGGATGACGGTCAACTCTCTTTCGATCCGGTCACGAACTTCGCGCGACAGGCTGCCATACCGTCCGACTGCTCCCTGATAGGTTTTTTCTTTGAGGAGGGCAAAGGCATCCTCGTCCCTCATCCGGCGAAAGGCGGGGAAAATGGTGTCCCCGAACCGCCAATCGCTATGGCAGGCTTCGGCGATGCGGACCGTGTTCTCCAATGCCTGTGGTACGTGAGGGAAATACCGGGCCATGCGCGCGCCGGGCATCAGCCATTGTGTGGGTTCGGCGCACACGTCTTCGGGCAGCCGCGAGAGCGTCGTATTCATGGCAATCGCCCGCAACAAGCGATGCGTGGCAAATTCCTCCGGTCGTGAGAAGTACACACGATTGGTGGCGACAGGGGGAAGGTCGAGGCGACGGCTGAACTGCAGTGTACGGTGCATTGCCGGTCCTGGAGTCAGCTCTCCATAGAGATCTTCCCGGGATTCTGCTGCCCATGTCAGAAGAGCGGATTTGTCATCGGTCGCTATAATCAGGCCTTCGCGAAACTGCGACACGGCTTGGAGAAAGTCAAACGAAGGGTTGGTATGTCGTTCCGACAGCAGACGGCAGAGCGAAGCATACCCCTCCGGTGTTTTGACCAAGAGGATGGCCCGGTGATCAGCGGTCGCCAACTCGGCGCCGAGAATGGGACGAAGCCCCTGCTGTCGTGCCTCCTCGACGAATCTGATCGCGCCGTACAATCCATTTGTATCAGTCAGGGCCATGGCGGGAACTCCGCACTGGCGGGTAGAGCGGCACAGCGTTTCCAATGAGGACACGCCGCGCATGGCCGAATACTCCGAATGGACATGCAAATGGACGAAGGGAGGTGTCATCGCAAGGTTTTCCCCCAGCGCAGGGAATGCTCGCCGAATTTCGTTCGAATCGCATCCAGGGCCGTGGACAACCGATGCGATGCCGGCGGCACCGATGCTGGCTCGTCAAAGAGCGATAGTTGTATGACGGGCGACTCCAGTTGATCGACCTGCAGCGTCAAGCGTGTGAGACGCACCCGTCTGTGCAAGCACCGGTAGAACAGACGCCTGAGCACCGGCTGAAGATCCGCCTCCCAGCACGTGCCATGCGGCAATCGTTCATGTGCCGTCTGTTCGACGTGATCGCTATGCCGGATGGAAAGCCGAAGACGTCGACACACTCGCTGTTGCTGACGGAGCGCGGCGCAAAGAGTCTCCAACAATCCATACAGCCGTCCGAGCAGGAGAGGATCGTCCACTTCGTCCGGATCGAGGTGGAGAATCCGTTCGAGCATCGGCTGTGCGGTCAGCGGATGAACCGGCGAAGGATCAATGCCTATGGCCCAGTTGTGCAGGAGAGTGGCGGATGTGCCGAAGACGGTTTGCAATTGTGTCAGCGAGACTGAAGCGATCGCACCGAGCGTGCGGAGATTCAAATCTTCCAGCCGCTGCATGACGAGTGATGTCAAAGTACGGGAAAGGCCGGGAAGCCACATGGTCGGTAAGGGGGCGAGAAACGGCGGTTCCGAGCCGGGATGAATCCAAAGGACTTGTGGCGGTCGTTTCAGCGTGGCGGCAGCCAGTTGCGAGACGAGCTTGTTGCCTGCCAATCCGATCACGCTGGCCCATCCTTGATGACGGGTCAGTTCCCGTCCGATCCGAGCCGCCGTATCGATGGGCGGGCCAAAGAGCCGCGTCGTACCGCTGAAATCAAGAAACAGTGAGCCTGGCCGAATCGATTCCCAGACCGGCGCGCACGCGAGCACTCGCTGTTGCAGTTCCCGATGCGCCGCCTGCACCCGGGCAGAATCCGGAGGAACGATCCGGACAGCCGGACACATCATTCGCGCCAATTCGACCGACATACCCGGTTGAAGGCCTTCCGCCGATGCCTCGAGAGATACTTCGCGGATCAATGCCCGCGAGGTATGAACAGAAGCCACGGCGACCGGTCTATTTCGCAGTGCTGCGTTTTGAGCGCGCGCCAGCGCAATTTCGAAGGAAGGAATGTACAAACAAGCAATCTGCCGTTCCATCTGAAGGGGCATGCATATGAGCGTGTATCCAATGGTTACAAAGCCTCGACAGGAAGTCAATTCCGGGAAAACCCTATTTGCATCAGCCTCTTCGGCTGTGGTACCTTCCCCCCTTTCGCAGCTGACTCAAAGGCTGCGCCTACACCTCGCTCCGGATGCATTCCGGGGCCTTTGTCCAGGAGGATCGCTGCATGGAGCTCTACGAGTCTCTATTCATTATTCGTCCGTCCGTCTCCGATGAGGAAACGAATGCCCTGATCGAGAAGATGAAGGGCGTCGCCGACAGAACCGGCGCGCAGTTCATCAAGTCCGAGAATTGGGGCCGCAAGAAACTGGCTTACGAAGTTCGGCGTGAGCGAAAAGGGACGTACGTGTACTTCTATTTCAAGGCGCCGAACAATACGGTCGGTGAGTTGGAGCACGCCTACCGTCTCGAAGACAATATCATTAAGTTCCTCACCGTCCACCTCGAAAAGGAACTGGTGCCGCGTCGCGCTCCTGAAGCGCCGTCTGAGGAGTTTATCGGTGGCCGGGTTTAACAAAGTCATCCTGATCGGAAATCTCACGCGCAATCCCGAACTGCGGTACACGCCGAGCGGAACACCGGTGGCGTCTCTCGGATTGGCCGTGAGCCGGCGGTACAAACAGGGTGATGACCTGAAAGAGGAAGTCTGTTTCGTGGACATTGTCGTGTTTGGCAAGCAGGCCGAACATTGTGGCCAGTATCTCAGCAAGGGAAACGGCATCATCGTGGATGGGCGACTGCAGCAGCGGCGCTGGGAGACGGAAGACGGACAGAAGCGGAGCAAGCATGAAGTCGTCGCGCAGACAGTGACCTTCCTGCCGAAACGCGGTGAGGCGGGCAGTAGTGGCCCCGCCCATGCCGGCGGCGGCGATGCCCCGATGCACGAAGATCCCAGCTACGAATACGAGGAACCGCAATAACGGAAAGAGGGAGATTATGGAACGTGAACGTGGCGGCAGCGGTGGACGGGGTGATGGCGGCGGAGGCGGCGGACGATTTTTTCAGCGGCGCAGGCCCTGCCGGTTTTGTATTGAAAAGGGTTCCATTGACTTCAAGGACGTCGGCCTCTTACGGAATTTTTTGACCGAGCGTGGGCGCATTGTTCCGCGCCGGATTTCGGGCAACTGCCTGGGTCATCAACGCGAGTTGACGACGGCCGTGAAGCGGGCCAGGCATATCGCCCTAATTAGCTTCGCCGAAGAACGTTAAGAAACGGCATTGAGGATGGTCATTGACACAGGGATGACGATGGGAGCGCTTACGCCGCTGGTGTCGGACATTACAGCAACAGGCCTCTCGTTGGTTGCCGACGTGACGGCCGAGGAGCTGGGGCTCGTGGAAACTGATGCGATGCTCCGCGGACCCGTCTCAGTCAGCCTGGATTTGGCGCAGGCTGACGAGATGATCGCCGTCACCGGCGTCCTCGAAGGCACCGTCGTTCGTCAATGCGTTCGGTGCTTGAAAGAGTACGATGATGCACTGGCGTTTTCAGTGCACGCCGCCTTCGCGCGGGAAGGAAAAGACAACAAGGTCGTCGCCCGCCAGCCGAAACCGGGCGAGTCCCGCAGGGGACGGGCCGCATCGACGAAAACGGAACCCGACGTCGAGGCAGAAGACGAAGGCGATGATCGGTATTTTTATCAAGGCGATCACATCGAGCTGGCCCCCATGCTGCGCGAGCACATCATTCTGGCGTCGCCCATGCAGCCGCTCTGCCGCGAGAAGTGTGCCGGACTCTGCGTGCGATGCGGGAAGGATTTAAACGAGGGACCTTGTCAGTGCCCGGCTGAAGCGCCCTCAACGACGATTCGAGTCATCCGTACCACAAAAAACTGATCGTTCAGCCGTTGCGGGCCACAAGGGGCCTGATCACCGGCTGTTGGAGGAAGAACTATGCCCAATCCGAAACATAAGCATTCACGAGCCCGACGCGACAAGCGCCGCACACAAAAGCTACGGGTCACACCGCCAGGGATGTCGGTGTGCCCACAGTGTCACGAACTGAAGCTTCCGCACTATACGTGTCTGAACTGCGGGACGTATAAGGGTAAGGCCGTCATTCAGGTTGAAGAGATCTAGCCCGGGTTTGCCCCGGCCGAGCGGCGGATGGTCGACGGGATCGTCGTACCATCCGTTGTGAAAATTGCCCTACTGCGCTAAGCTCTCGCCTCATCTCAAGACCGCAAGCACCACGTTTTCCAGCCACTTCCTGTGAGGACGTCACTGCAATGAAGATCGCTCTGGACGCCATGGGGGGTGACCATGGTCCTGCCCCCTGTATCGAGGGTGCCCTTCAGGCCGCACAAGAACTCAACGTCGACGTCATCCTGGTGGGGGATGAAAAGACTCTCTCGGATGAATGTTACCGTCTCGGCTGCACCGATGGCCGGTTGTCGATCAAACACGCTCCCCAAGTGGTGGAGATGCATGAGTCGCCGGCTGCAGTCGCACGTAAGAAGCGGGATTCCTCCATTTGGATAGCCACCGAGTTGGTCAAAAGCGGAGCAGCCCAGGCAGTGGTGAGTCCCGGGAACACCGGTGCCAGCATGGTGGCCTCGTTCTTCGTTCTTGGATTGTCGAAGGGCGTGGAGCGTCCGGCGATCGCGACGAGTCTCCCGACGTTGACCGGGGAAGCGATCATGCTGGACGTCGGAGCCAACGTGGACTGCACGGCCCAGCATCTTTTGCAGTTTGCCATCATGGGGAATGAATACGGACAGCACCTGTTTAAGAAGCCGAATCCGCGCGTTGGCCTCCTGAGCATTGGCGAGGAGGACGGCAAGGGCAACGAAGTGACCAAGGAGGCGTTTAAACTGCTGAGAGGCAGTCCGTTGAACTTCATCGGCAACATCGAAGGTCGCGATGTGTACAGCGGCAACGCGGACGTCGTCGTTTGTGACGGCTTTATCGGAAATGTGGCGCTGAAGATATCGGAAGGCGTTGCCGATACCATCAAAAAGCTGTTGTTCAAGGAAATCTCGGGATCATTTTTCGGGCGGTTGGCCTATCCCTTGATCGCCGCTCCGTTGGTGAAGCTCAAGCGCCGAATTGATTACGCCGAATTCGGCGGAGCGCCTCTGCTCGGGGTGAACGGGATTATGATGATCTGTCACGGACGCTCATCCGCCAAGGCGATCAAGAATGCCATCCGCCGTGCCAAAGGACTGGCTGAGAGCCATGTGGACGCCCTGATTCAGCGCGACATCGAGGAAAACCTCTCTCAAAGTCGTCCAGCGGAGGAGCCATCCTCATGAGGGGCCGTATTACGGGAACCGGTTCCTACGTGCCGGCCAAAACTCTGACGAATGCTGATCTGGAAAACATGGTGGCCACCTCCGATCAATGGATCACCGAACGCACAGGGATTCGTTCGCGTGCAGTGGTCGGCCCCGGCGAGGCCTGTTCCGATCTCGCGGTGAAGGCCGCTCGCCGCGCACTCGAAGCGGCAAATATTAGTGCGACCGACCTCGACATGATTCTGCTTGCCACCTGTACCGGTGATTATCCACTGCCGGCGACCGCTTGCTTGATTCAGCACCAGTTGGGCGCCACGAAGGCCGCCGCCTGCGATCTTGGTGCGGCTTGCTGCGGGTTTGTGTATGCGCTTTCGATGGCGGATGCGTACGTCAAGACTGGAATGCGTCACGTCCTCGTTGTCGGGTCCGAGGTCATGTCGGCGATCACCGATTGGACCGACCGGAACACCTGTGTCCTCTTCGGCGATGGAGCCGGCGCGGCCGTGGTCAGCGCCAGCGAAGGAGCGAGCGGGGTTCTCTCCACGCATTTACGATCCGATGGGGCGCTGTGGGAATTGATCGCCGTTCCCGGCGGCGGCTCGCGGCTGCCGCCCTCTGAAAAGGTCGTTACCGAAAAACTGAACTGCATCAAGATGAAGGGCAACGAGACGTTCAAGGTGGCGGTGCGGACGTTGGAGGAGATCGCGCGCGAGACGCTTGCGGCCAACCAGGTCACCATCGCCGACCTCGACCTCTATGTGCCGCATCAAGCCAACGTGCGCATCCTCAGGGCTGTTGCGGATCGCCTTGAGTTGCCGCTAGAAAAAGTCATGCTCAATCTGGACCGCTACGGCAATACGTCGGCCGCGTCGATTCCGATTGCCTTGGATGAAGCCGTACGGCAAGGCCGCATCAAACAGGGGTCACTTGTGATGCTCGGTGCCTTCGGTGCCGGGTTAACCTGGGCCTCGGCGTTGATCAGATGGTAGCGAGCCTGCGGTGGTCCGACCATGAACTGTGACCGCTGCGGGGAACTTTCTCGTTGACTTTCCAGGGCGTTTCGAAGATATCTAACCCCTTATGAATTCAGGAGTCGCCTTCGTATTTCCCGGCCAGGGATCTCAATCTGTAGGGATGGGAAAGACCCTCTGTGAGGTCCATCCTCAACTCAAGCAGGTTTATGACGAAGCGTCGGAAGTCCTGGGGTATGACATCGCGGCTCTGTGCTTCAACGGTCCTGCGGAGACTTTGAATCTAACGGAACACACGCAACCGGCGTTATTGGTGAGCAGCGTTGCCGCCCTTCGCGCACTGCAACCCTTGACTCTCACCCCTACAGCGGTTGCGGGGCATAGCTTGGGGGAGTATACGGCGTTGGTGGCGGCCGGCGGGCTGACCTATCGGGATGCGGTAGGGATTGTACAGAAAAGGGGACGCTACATGGCCGAGGCGGTGCCGCCAGGCACAGGGTCGGTGGCGGCGTTGTTAGGTCTCGACGCCGATACGGCGAAGCAGGCATGCCTCGAAGCCAGCTCATTAGGGGTTGTTCAAGCGGCCAATTTCAATTCGCCAGGTCAAGTCGTGATCGCCGGCGAAAAGGCGGCGGTGGAACGTGCCATCGAAGTTGCCAAGAGCAAGGGGTGTAAAAAGGCCGTGCCATTGCCTGTGAGTGTTCCCGTGCATACGCCGCTCATGCAGAAAGCCGCCGACCGCTTAGCGGCTGATCTTGCGGCAATCTCCTGGTCCGACCTCCGCATGACGTTGATCAACAATGCCGAAGCCAAGCCGATCGTGAAGGCCGGAGACATCCAAGCGTCGCTCGTCCGCCAGCTGCCCGCTTCCGTGCAGTGGGAAGCTTCGGTGCGGGCCATGACAGCCATGGGGGTGAAGACGTTCGTTGAGATCGGTCCGGGGGCGGTGTTGACCGGATTAATCCGACGCATCGTCCCGGAGGCCACGACGCTGAATGTCAACGATCCCAAATCACTGGATGCGACCAGGGTCGCCTTGAATTTGTAAGAACGAAGGAGCGTGCATGTCATTGCAGGGACGAGTCGCGATAGTCACGGGGGCGGCGCAGGGCATTGGCCGTGCGATTGCGGAAACCCTGGCCAAAGCCGGCGCCGACATTGTGGTGGCCGACCTCGACCCGACACGGTCGAAGGAAACCGTAGCTGCCGTTGAGCAAGCAGGACGGAAGGCCTTGAACATCAAGGTCAATGTGGCCGATGCCAACGATACCAAGGCCATGGCGGACCAAGTCCTCAAGGAATGGGGCAAAATCGAAATACTGGTCAACAATGCCGGGATCACGCGTGACGGCCTGCTGCTGAGAATGAAGGAAGAGGATTGGAATCTGGTGTTGCAGGTGAATCTGAACGGCACATTTCACTGCACAAAGGCGGTCTTGCAGCCCATGACCAAACAGCGCTATGGTCGGATAGTCAACATTGCGTCGATTGTGGGCGCGATGGGGAACGTCGGGCAGGCCAACTATGCCGCCTCGAAGGCGGCCGTGATCGGATTCACCAAAACAGTGGCGAGGGAATACGCCAGCCGGAATGTGACGGTCAATGCCGTGGCGCCGGGTTTCATTGATACCGCGATGACGCAGGGGTTGTCGCCGGATGTCAAGGAGGCGCTCCAAAAGCAAATTCCCCTCGCGCGACTGGGAACTCCGGCGGATATTGCAAATGCCGTCCGCTTTCTCGTCTCCGAAGAGTCAGCGTATATTACGGGTCATGTATTGCACGTCAATGGAGGGATGCTCATGTCCTGAGCTCGAGGGAAACGGCGGCAGGGACAGGGGCAGAGGAACCGACACGATTTGGGAAGGAGGACAGCACGTTTATGGCTACAGTAGATGAGCGGGTGAAGAAAATCATCGCGGAGCAGTTGGGCGTCGAGGAAGACGAGGTCACCTCCGAGGCGAGTTTTGTCGAGGATCTTGGCGCGGACTCGCTGGATACCGTCGAACTCGTGATGGCCTTAGAAGAAGAGTTCGGCATCGAGATTCCCGATGAGGATGCAGAGAAAATCCTGACGGTCGGGAAAGCCTTGGATTACATCAAGGAAAAGGCCTAGCGGCTGGATGTGTCCATGAGCGATCGTGCAAAGAGACGCATTGTCGTCACCGGCCTGGGGCTCGTCACCCCGCTCGGGACTGGCGTCGAGAAGACATGGAAGGCGATCTGTGCCGGCCAATCGGGAATCGGCCGGATCAGCAAGTTCGATCCCACCGGGTATGACGCCCAAATTGCCGGCGAGGTCAAAGATTTCGACCCCGCCCAGTTCATCGAAAAAAAAGACATCAAAAAGATGGATGCCTTCATCCACTATGCCGTCGCCGCAGCCCAATTGGCGGTGGATGATGCAGGGCTGAAGGTGTCGCCCGAAGAAGCGACGAAAGTCGGCGTGTACATCGGCTCGGGCATCGGCGGGCTGGGTTCCATCGAGCATTACCATACGGTGCTTAAGGACAAAGGTCCCGGCCGTGTTTCGCCCTTCTTCATTCCGATGACGATCATCAATCTGGCGTCCGGACAGGTCGCCATCAGGTTGGGCGCCAAAGGCCCGAACTCCTGTGCCGTGACGGCATGCGCAACCGGCAACCACTGCATTGGCGACGCGTTCAGACTCATCCAACGGGGCGATGCCGATGTCATGGTGGCTGGCGGAGCCGAAGCGGCGATCACCACGCTCGGGGTGGCGGGTTTCGCGGCCTCCAAGGCGCTGTCGTTCCGGAACGACGAACCGACCAAAGCCAGCCGCCCATTCGACAAGGACCGTGACGGATTCGTGCTCGGAGAAGGCGCGGGCGTCATTGTGCTGGAGGAGTTGGAACATGCGCGTCGGCGAGGAGTCCGCGTGTACGCGGAGGTCATCGGGTACGGCATGAATAGCGACGCGTATCACATCACTGCTCCTTCCGAAGAAGGCGAAGGCGCGGTGCGCTGTATGGAGATGGCGATTGGCGATGCCGGCATTGCCAAAGATCAGATCAACTACATCAATGCGCACGGCACCTCCACCATGGCCGACGTCATCGAGACCAAGGCGATCAAGCAGGTCTTCGGGGACCGCGCCCCGCGGATTCCGGTCAGTTCCACGAAATCGATGACCGGCCACCTGCTTGGTGCTGCCGGCGGTATCGAAGCAGTGTTCAGTATTCTGGCGATTCATCACGGCATCCTGCCGCCGACGATCAACTTGGACCATCCCGACCCCGAATGCGACCTCGACTATGTTCCGCACAAGGCTAGGCCGGCGGCAGTGAATGTCGTGTTGTCGAATTCGTTCGGGTTCGGCGGGGTCAATGCCTGCCTCCTCTTCAAAAAACCCGAAGTCTGACGATCTCGTCGTCCAAGGTGCCCGCTCGATGACACCGGTGCCGCCGCTCGAGGCCCTTCAAGCTGTGCTCGACTACCGGTTCCGCAATCATCGGTTGCTGGAAGAGGCACTGACGCATAAATCCTTTGTCAATGAACAACGACCTTCCGCGACCTCGGACAATGAGCGACTGGAATTTCTCGGTGACGCGGTGCTTTCGCTCGTCGTAAGTGAGCAACTGGCGACGTTGCTGCCGAATTCGCCTGAAGGGGCTCTCTCAAAGCACAAGGCCAAACTCGTCAGCGAATCGATGTTGGCCGACGTGGCCCGGCGACTCCACCTGGGCACATGCCTCCGGCTGGGACGCGGGGAGGAGCTATCCAGAGGGCGAGAAAAAGACTCGCTCCTTGCCGACGCAGTGGAAGCCGTCATCGCCGCGGTGCATCTCGACGGCGGCCTTGAGTCGTCACGTCGCGTGGTGACTAGGCTGCTCCAGCAGGAATTCTCGCATGTGGCCAGCCAGCGACATCGCCCGGGAGAAGACGACTACAAAACGCAAGTCCAGGAGTGGTGTCAGCGACGGTTCGACAGCCTTCCCTCCTATTCGGTGGTGCGAGAATCGGGACCCGATCATGACAAGGTGTTTGAGGTGGAAGTGACTGTCAATGGTGAAGTCGTGGGCCGGGGAACGGGACGCAGCAAAAAAGAAGCGGAACAGTCTGCAGCAAAACAAGCACTACACGAAGGCCGCCCGTGATGGCCGGTCAGGCATGGTAAGATAACACGCACGTAGATTCATAAGGAGGTTGCTGATATGTCTGGACGAACGCTCCGTTTCGGGTTCTGGATATGCCTGCTGGCGATGGCCGCCTGCCTTCCCGGCACCACGATGTTGCATGCCGCCGAAGGCGCTGCAGGAAAGGCGCCTAAAGCCGTGATCAAGACCAAACTTGGAGACATGGAAATCGTGTTTTTCCCGGACAAGGCGCCGAACCATGTGCAGAATTTTATCAAGTTGGCCAAATCAGGCTACTACAATGGCACGATCTTTCACCGCGTGATTCCGGGCTTTATGATTCAAGGGGGCGATCCGAACACGAAAGATCCCAAGAAGCCTGAAACGTATGGGATGGGTGGACCGAGCGAGAAGCTCAAAGCCGAATTCAATGACACGCCGCATCGCCGCGGGATCGTGTCCATGGCTCGCACCAACGATCCCAACAGCGCTGGTTCGCAATTCTTCATCGTCGTCAAAGATTCGAGTTTTCTCGATGGGCAATATACGGTCTTCGGCGAGGTCGTGAAGGGCATGGAGGTGGCGGATAAGATTGTCAATCTTCCGAGAAACGCCCGTGATCTTCCCACCGAACGTGTGGAAATTACGATAGCCGTCGAGTAGTCATGGCCAGACCACGTGTCACTGGAAACACCGTATGGACAACGAAGAGTGCTGTGCTCGTGTGTGCGATGGTGACAGTGAGCGTGTTTGTCGGCTGCTGGGGGAAAGGGGACACAAAGGTGATTCCGCCGCTTCCACCACCTCCGGGTCCGAAGGCCATCATCAAAACAAGATTTGGCGAAATGGAAATGAAATTCCACCCGAATCTCGCTCCCAATCACGTGGAGAACTTCATCAAACTGGCCAAGTCAGGGTTTTATAACGGGACCATTTTTCATCGAGTGATTCCGGGGTTCATGATTCAGGGAGGCGACCCCAACACCAAAAATTCGTTGCGGAAGGATACGTACGGACAGGGCGGCCCCAAGGATGAAAAAGGTAATCCAATCCTGTTGAAGGCGGAGTTCACCGACACGCCGCACAAGCGTGGGACCGTGTCGATGGCGCGGGCGGGTGAGCCGGACACGGCCGGCTCTCAATTCTTCATCGTCGTGGAGGATTCGTTTTTCCTCGACCGTAAATACACCGTGTTCGGGGAAGTGACGAAGGGCCTGGGGATTGCAGACAAGATTGTCAATCTTCCGAGGAATGAGCAAGACCTGCCGAACGATCGCATCGAGATGACGGTCACGATCGTGGAGTGATGGCGGTGGAGATTAGGTGACGGCGTCCAGATATTTCTGAAGTTTTGCGCGTTCGGACGGCAGAAAGAGCATGAAGCTCAGCCCAAACGCGTTGCCTTTGACCCAACGAACGGCGGCGCGTTCAATTTTAAGCGGGCTTTGTCCGGGCAGGTGAAGCAGGACGACAAACTGCAGGCCCTCGGCAACATTGATTTCCGATTCTGCCCGGCATCCGCCCGTCGAAATGTTCGTCACGCGAGCTTCCCCTTCGATCTCGTCGGAGGAGAATCCTAGCTCACACCGCAGATCGACCCGCCGGGACCTTCGAACCTTTTTTTCTCTTTCTACTGCCATGGCGGTGAAGTCTTCCGAGGCTAATGATGATGGTGTTCGCACCCCGGCCCATGCGTGTGCGGCTCAGGAGCGGCCGGCGGCATGAAGGATTGGCCAGGAAGGACGATGTGCCCCGACTGCTGCTGCTTCGTGAAATGCGCGGCGATGTCCGGATGGTAGGCTTTCACATACCCGATCAGGCCGCTCAGATACCGTTGTGACTGAAAGTCCTGACCGGAGAAGTCGGAGACGAATTTGATCGCACGATCGAGAATATCAGGGGCGGTTGAGGCGTCAGGGAGCTGCTGCGGATTCTGCTTCCTGAAGGCCTCGTATTCCTTTTTGAGATGCTCGGCGAAGACTGGCATAGGGGCAGCGGGTACGTGCAGGGGACTGAGAGTCCGACGCAGGGCTTGCAGCGCCGCGACCACTTCCGCATCCTGAGCATCACGCCGTCCTTGGAAGTAGCTGAACGTCACCACCTCGATCAGATTGTACAGGGCGGCGGCTTTCTCTCCGCCGGATTCGCCGATCTCACGGTAGAATTCCCGGCGAAGCGGCATGAACTGCTCGCTCAGACGCTTTTGCTGGTAATCGCTTCCGGTCCCTAGATAGGTGCAGTCCGGAGGACAGGAGACCCGCACGATCCGGTGCTCGCCGCAGCATTGACTGCAGATGACGCCCAATGCCGGACAAGGGCGCTTGCCCTTTCGCTGCTTGCAATAGCCGCACTCGCTCATTTCTTCGCCCCTTCCGCCGGTTTCGGCGGGGGAGGAATGAAGCCGTAATCCGCCAGCGTCCGCTTTTCCTGTTTTGATTTGCCGTCACGCGGCGCCTCGAGCCCGTTCATTTCGGCGGCATGCGCGAATTCATAAGGCACCAGGATCAGATGATTGGTCCGGTCGATGCCGAGGTCTCCGGGGGAAGGCAGATATTCGGCGATGACTTGAAAGCGCTTGTCCCAGGTCATCCGCCACACCTTGCCTGTGGTGAAATCCGACACGTACATGTTGCCCCAGCGATCGAAGTCTACGCCGCGCAGGTTGGTGAATCGGCTGGAAAAAAATCCGTTGGAAAAGATCTCGGAGACGGCGCCCTCCGGGGTAATGGCGAAGATCTTGCCCTTGTCCCAACTGACCGCGATGAGTTCCCCCGATTTCGGGTGAACAGCCAAGCCGGCCGGACCGGCGAGGGCGGGATCGGCGACCAAGAGCGTCACCTTCAGCGAGGAAAGGTCGACCCGATAGATGCGATTCGCGTGCTGGTCGGAACAATACAAGACTCCGGTCCCGTCGTAGGCCACATCGGTCAGGTGCACAGAGGCTTGGCCGGGCGCGGGGGGGATGGGGATGGCTCCGATGATTTTCCCATTGACGGTATCAAAGGCCCGCAAAGTATCGAGGTCTGTGACATACAACGTCTGATCGACCACCGCCATTCCCTTGGGAGCATTCAGCGTGACACCGTCCGTGCCACCTTGGATGAACTTCAAATTGAGAAGCTTTCCGCTTGCATCGAGTTTGGTGATGAAGCCGTTATTGTCCGCAGATTCCGGTTCGCCGTTGACGCTTGAAATGAAATACTCGTTGCCCGAGCTGCTGCTGACGAAGCTGTAGGGAGACTGCAGGTTGGTCACGGTGATCTGCGCCGAGGCGTCACACGGCAGTATCGCCAGGCACAGTCCCGCTCCAACGAAGACTTGAAGGAGGTGACGGATCATAGAGGGGCAGCAGCAACGTTAAGCCGGTGTGGCGAAGACATGGATTCATCGTAGCCGTGAGGCGAAGAAACTGTCAACAAATTGGCGAAGGAGAGACGTCCATGCGCTCCGGGGTCTCCACGTTGACTTGCGTAAAATTGCCCTGCTAAGGTGCCCTCCTCCAATGAAGGACCGGTGGATCGCACGCCGGATTACGGAATTTCTTTTGCTCGATCATCCAATGGGAGGGCGTCGTGGCAGCTCGACTGATTGATGGGAAAGCATTGGCACAGTCGGTAAGAGACGGTTTGACCGCAATCTCCGCGGCGGTATTGGCAAAAACAGGTATCAGGCCGGGACTGGCGACGATTCTCGTTGGAGATGATCCGGCCTCTCATGTCTATGTGAAGAACAAACAGAAAGCCTGCGAGCTGGCCGGGATTCACGTCGATGATCACAAGCTGAGCGCCCAGACGACTCAAGCGGAGCTCTTGGCGCTCATCGAAAAGAAAAATGCCGATCCCAAAATTCACGGCATCCTTGTTCAATTGCCGTTGCCCAAGCACATCGACAGCCGCGTGATTCTTGAAGCCGTCAGCCCCGACAAGGACGCGGACGGGTTTCATCCGTATAATTTCGGCCGGCTCGTCGAAGGCCATCCCATCTTCGAGGCCTGTACGCCGAAGGGCGTCATCAAGATGATCGAATCGACGGGTGTGGCGATCGAGGGCAAGCGCGCGGTGGTGGTCGGGCGCAGCAACATTGTCGGAAAGCCGTTGGCCCTCATGCTGTTGCAGCGGCATGCGACCGTCACGATCTGTCATTCCAAGACCAAGGATCTGCCGGCCGTGTGCCGCGAGGCCGATCTCTTGCTGGTGGCCATCGGCAAGGCCAAGTTCGTGACGGCCGATATGGTTCGGGAAGGCGCGGTCGTGATCGACGTCGGAACCAACAAACTGCCGGACGGCAAACTCTGCGGCGACGTTGATTTTGAGCCGGTGAGTCAGAAGGCCGGATGGATCAGTCCCGTGCCTGGCGGTGTCGGTCCCATGACGATCGCAATGTTACTGGACAATACCGTGGAGTCTGCTAAGAGAATGGCAGGGATGCAGTAGTGAAGAAATTACCGTAGGAAGCCGACATGGGTCGAGAACCGAAAAGGCTTAAGGACGTCCTCGAGCAGGGACAGTTCGCAGTCACCGTCGAGTACAACCCTCCTAAAGGCACCAACATCAACGGCGTGCTGGACAACGCCAAGCAGCTTCTGGGCCGCGTCCATGGTGTGAACGTCACCGACAACACCGCCGCGGTGGTGCGGGCGGGCTCTCTTCCTGTCTGCCGGTTGCTCTACGAGTTGGGACATGACCCCGTCATGCAGCTGACTTGCCGCGA
>Ga0070690_100000515_pt1 | contig 19335 bp, 17 predicted proteins | sample KBSS33HmetaG_FD_64671 | JGI IMG/M metagenome (GOLD analysis project Ga0070690, IMG submission 64671) | Switchgrass rhizosphere microbial communities from Kellogg Biological Station, Michigan, USA - KBS S3-3H metaG | ecosystem: Host-associated > Plants > Roots > Rhizosphere ... | reverse complement strand
AGCGGCTGGTCGACGAATACGCCCAGGCCGACGGCCTCGACCGCCGCCGGCGCGAGCGTCTGGCGCAGCTGATCGTTGAGTCGGCGCAACGAAGCGGTCTGGCCCGCGAGGCCGGCGTCGAGACCCGCGCCAATCCCGAGGAGGCGCTGCGCCGCATCGATGCGTGGCTCTGCGACCTCAAGGATCTCGCCATCAAGGATGGCCAGCACATCTACGGCCGCGCATCGTCGGACGATCCGTCATGGCGGGCGAGCGTGGAGAACGAACGCCGTGCTTTGATGGACTCGCTCGATGGCAAGCGCATCGCGCCGGGCCCCGCCGGCTCGCCGCATCGCGAGCGCCGCGATGTCATGCCGACCGGGCGCAACATGTTCACCTCCGACCCGCGCACCTTGCCGACGCCGACCGCGATGGATTTGGGCCGGCTCGCCGCCGACGAGGTGATCCGCGGCTATATGCAGAGCCACGGCGAGATGCCGCGCGCGCTGGTGATTGATCTGTGGGGCAGCGCGACGTTGCGCACCGGCGGCGAGGAGATTGCGCAGGGCCTGGCGCTGATGGGTTGTCGGCCGAACTGGGACCATGCCACCGGTCGCGTGCTCGGAGTCGAGGTGCTGCCGTGTGCCGCGACCGGCCGCCCGCGCGTCGACGTGACCTGGCGCATCTCCGGTCTGTTCCGCGACCTGTTCCCAGCACAGATCGCGCTGCTCGATGCCGCGGTGCGGGCGGTTGCTGCGCGCGACGAGTCCGATGACGAAAATCCGCTTGCTTCAGTTCGCCGCCGTGGTGGCACGTCTCTGGCTCGTATCTTCGGCACCGCGCCCGGCGCTTACGGCGCGGGCGTCGAGTCGCTGTTTGGCCAGAGGAGCAGCCGCGACGACATCGGTGCGGCCTATCTCGCCGCCGCCTCGCATATCTACGGCGGCGCCGACGGCGAGGGCGACCACGCGCCCGGCGCGTTTGCCGCGCGCGTCGCCGCCGCCGACCTGCTGATCCACATCAGCGACGATCCCGCCCGCGATCTTTTGGAGGGCTCCGAGGACGCGGCCTTTGTCGGGGGGTTTTCTGCCGCGGCCAGAACGCTCGGGCGCAACCCCGACCTTGTCATGCTCGACATGACCGATCCGCGACGGCCGCGCGCGCGGCCGCTGTCGGACGCGCTCGCCCGCATCGTGCGCGCCCGCGCCATCAGTCCGCGTTTCATCGAGGGCCAGATGCGGCACGGCCCGCGCGGCGCGGCCGAGCTCGCCGAGACCGTGGACCGCCTCGTCGATTTCGCCGAGACCACCGGTGCCGTGCCGAGCATGCTGCTCGATCTCGTACATGACGCGTATCTGGGGAATGCCCAGGTCCGCGACTTCCTGATGCTGGAGAATCCCGCCGCCGCCCGCGCCATAGCGGAACGGCTCGACATGGCGCGCCGGCTCGGCCTGTGGCATCCGCGGCGAAACGACATCGATGCGAGTCTTGCGGCAGTACGGGCTGAGGCTGCCGAATGAACGCGCCCATGGATAGATCGATGCGCCGCGGCGCTTGCCCCGGTCTGTCTGCGCCGATGGCGACCGGCGATGGCCTGCTCGCGCGCCTGACGCCGGCTGGATCGACGATTGCGCTCGACGCCTTTGCGGGTCTTTGCGCCGCGGCGCGGACGCACGGCAATGGCGTCATTGAGATCACCTCGCGCGGCAGCATCCAGATCCGGGGCTTGAGCGCGGTGTCGGCGCCGTTGTTCGCGACGGAGGTGGCATCGCTCGGGATTGAGGCGAGCGACGGCATTCCGGTGCTGACCGATCCGTTGGCGGGATTGACCGACTCCGACATCCTCGACGCTCATGTGCTCGCAACCGCATTGCGGAAGGCTCTCGCCGCTGCGCCGTTCGCGTCTCATCTGTCGGCCAAAGTGTCTGTGGCAATCGACGGCGGCGCGGCGTTGCATCTCGATGCGATGACGGCGGACATCAGGATGCGCGCTATCGACGGTCATCGCTTATACGTCTCGCTCGCGGGCGACGCCGCGACCGCAACGCCGCTCGGAGCCATTCCGTTGGAGCGCGCGGTTGAATGTGTCATACGGTTGTTCGAGACGTTAGCCGCGACGTCGCCGCAGTCTCGCATCCGAGAGGTAGTTCAGCGCGACGGATTGAACGCGTTTCAATCCGCGTTGGCCGATATCATTGTCGATGGCCCGGCTCCGATCGCGCGCCCTACGGCCGAGCCTATTGGCGCTCATCCATTGTCATCGGGCAACAACGCGCTCGGTATCGGCCTGCCGTTCGGCCACTCGGGTTCAGAAACTCTATTGCGTTTGATGGCGGCGGCCCGTCAAGGCGGCGCATCGGGGCTCCGTACCGCGCCCGGCCGCGCACTGCTGCTAATGGACTTGTCAGCGGATGCAACGCGCCAATTCGCCGCCGCGGCCAATGCTCTCGGCTTCATCGTCGACCCCGTCGATCCGCGCCGAAAGATTGTGGCTTGCGCCGGCGCGCCGATCTGCGCATCGGGCGAGATCGCTGCGCGTGCCATCGCGCCAGCGATCACTGATGCGGCGCAATCGCTGCCCGATGGGGCGATCATCCATATTTCGGGCTGTGCCAAAGGCTGCGCCCATCCGATGCCTGCGCCTCTGGCGGTGTTCGGCCACGATGGGCGCTGCGACGTGTTCGCCGACGGCGTGCTATTGTGCTCGGTGTCGTCCGATGCGTTACCGGAGCGGCTCAGGCAACTCGTCCGTGTCCGCGGAGGCGCGCGATGAGCGGGCACGACTATATTCGCGACGGCGATACGATCTACCGGCGCTCGTTTGCCATCATCCGCGCCGAGACCGACCTTTCCCGCTTTTCCGAAGCCGAGGCTGATATCGTGGTGCGTATGGTTCATGCGTGCGGCATGCCCGAAGCGGCCAGCCACATCGTGTTTGGCCACGGCTTTGCCGCCGAGGCGCGGGTCGCCCTGGCCGACGGCGCGCCGATCCTCTGCGATTCCGAGATGGTCGCCCATGGTATCACCCGCGCGCGGCTGCCTGCGGGCAACGACGTGATCTGCACGCTGCACGATCCGCGCGTGCCGGAGCTTGCCAAGAAGCTCGGCACCACGCGCTCCGCGGCTGCGCTGGAGCTGTGGCGCGACCGGCTCGCGGGCGCACTGGTCGCCATCGGCAATGCTCCGACCGCGCTGTTTCATCTGCTCGACATGATGGAAAAGGGTGCGCCGAAACCGGCGGGCATTCTCGGCATCCCCGTCGGCTTCGTCGGCGCCGCCGAATCCAAGGAGGCGCTGGTCATCGATTCGTGCCGCTTGCCTTATCTGATCGTGCGGGGCCGCATTGGCGGCAGCGCCATGACCGCAGCCGCCGTCAACGCGCTGGCGAGGGCAGGGCTATGAGAGAGACTGCGAGCGGTCGCTTGATCGGCATCGGCGTCGGCCCCGGCGATCCGGAGCTTTTGACGCTGAAGGCGGCCCGCATCCTCGCCGAGGCGGATGTCGTGGCGCATTTCGCCAAGGCCGGCAACGCCAGCAATGCGAGAAGAATCGTCGCGCAACATTTGCGGCCTGGTGTCGAGGAGCTGCCGCTGCTTTATCCGGTGACGACCGAGGTGCCGACGAGCACGCCCGCCTACCGCGATGCCATTCGGGACTTCTATGACGAGTCCGCCGCCTCCGTGTCTCGCCATCTCGATCAAGGCCTCACCGTCGCCGTTCTGAGCGAGGGCGATCCGCTGTTCTATGGCTCTTACATGCATCTGCACGTGCGTCTCGCGCCACGCTACCGGGTCGAGGTCGTCCCCGGTGTCACTGCGATGTCCGGCTGCTGGTCGCTCGCCGGTGCGCCGATCGCGCAGGGCGACGATGTGTTCGTCGTGCTGCCGGCGACCTTGCCGGAGGCCGAGCTCGAGCGGCGTTTGCTGGACGCGGATGCCGCCGTGATGATGAAGCTCGGCCGCCATCTCGAAAAGGTTCGCCGTGTTCTCGCGCGCACCGGACGCCTTTCGCGCGCCATCTATGTCGAGCGCGGCACCACGGCGGACTCGGTCACCGTGCCGCTCGAACAAAAGCGCGACGATGTCGCGCCGTATTTTTCGGTCATTCTGGTCCCCGGCTGGGAGAAACGTTCTTGAACGGCTCGCTCTCCGTGATCGGCCTCGGGCCCGGCAATCCGGAGACGCTGACGCCGGAGGCGGCGGCGGCGCTCGAAGCCGCCGATGCGCTCTATGGCTATGGCCCCTATCTCGATCGTGTGCCTTCACGCGTCGGGCAAACACGCCATGCCTCCGACAATCGTGAGGAGGGTGCGCGCGCCGCGGCGGCGCTGCGCCACGCGGCGGAAGGCGCCAACGTTGCGATGGTGTCCGGCGGTGATCCCGGTGTGTTCGCGATGGCGGCGGCGGTCTGCGAGCAGATCGAGAGCGGCGACGCGGCCTGGCGCAAGCTCGACGTGGCGGTCATCCCCGGCGTCACCGCGATGCTTGCGGTCGCGGCGCGGGTCGGCGCTCCGCTTGGTCACGATTTCTGCGCGATGTCGTTGTCGGACAATCTCAAGCCCTGGGAATTGATCGAGCGACGGCTTGCCGCCGCCGCTGGAGCGGGCTTCGTCATCGCGCTCTACAATCCGATCTCGCGGGCGCGGCCGTGGCAGCTCGGCAAGGCGTTCGAGCTGTTGCGATGGCACCTGCCGCCGTCGACGCCGGTGATTTTCGGCCGTGCGATCGGCCGCCCGGACGAGAAGGTGGCGGTTGGCCCGCTCGACGCCGTCGATCCGTCCGCAGCCGACATGGCGACGCTGATCATCGTCGGCTCGGCGCTGACTCGGGTGGTCGAACGGCCGGGTCTCGCGCCGCTCGTCTACACGCCGCGATCGGGGGGCGGCGCCGGCACATGATCGAGCCAGGCGACAGCATCCTGCACCGTGTCGGCGGTGAGCACGTCAGGCAGGGCCGGCCGGCGCAGCATGACGACCTTGATGCCGAGGGCCCGCGCTGCAGCGATCTTGCCCTTGGTCGCTTTGCCGCCGCTGTTCTTGGCGACGACAACGTCGATGCGATGCTGCCCCAGCAACGCGCGCTCGTCGTCCTCGCTGAACGGCCCGCGCGCCACGATGTAGGCCGCTCGCGGCACGTCGAGCGGCGGCTCGACCGGATCGACGCTGCGGATCAGATAGTCGTGCTGCGGGGCAGTCGCGAAGGCGCCGACCTCCTTCCGGCCGATCGCGAGAAACACGCGACGCGGCGATGCGCCGAGCGCGACGACCGCACCGCCGATGTCGGCAACCTCCATCCAGTTGTCACCGGCAATCGCCGTCCAGGCTTTCCGGCGCAGGGCGACGATCGGGACCTTCATCCGCGCTGCGGCTTCCGCGGCGTGCGCCGCCATCGTCGCGGCATAGGGATGGGTCGCGTCGACCAGCACGTCGATATGCTGGTTGGCGAGATAGGCCGCGAGTCCATCGATGCCGCCGAAGCCGCCGACCCGCACCGGAACCGGCTGGGCGGCCGGATGGGCGGTGCGGCCCGCCAGCGAAAGCGTTACCTTGAGATCGCGACGGTCCGCGAGACGCCCGGCCAGTTGCCGCGCCTCGCTGGTGCCGCCGAGTATGAGAATATGCCGCATGTCACCTGCTAGTCCGCTCGCCGCCCACACTGCCGCACCGCGCCGCTGGCTGTCCATCGTCGGCATCGGCGAGGATGGCGTCGACGGGCTCGCGCCGGTCGCGCGGGGGCTGATTGCGGATGCCGAGGTGGTGTTCGGCGGCAAGCGCCATCTTGCGCTCGCGGGCTCGCTTATCCGCGGCACCATGTGGCCGTGGCCGAGCCCGTTCGATGAGGCGGTGAGCAAGGTGGTCGAGCGGCGCGGCCGGCCGGTCTGCGTGCTCGCCTCGGGCGATCCGTTCTTTTATGGCGTCGGCTCGACGTTGGCGCGCCATGTCGATCCGAACGAGATGCTGGTGATGCCGGGTCCGTCGTCGTTCAGCCTCGCTGCCGCGCGGTTGGGTTGGTCGCTGCCGGAAACCACGTTGCTGTCGCTGCACGGCCGCCCGCTCGACCTGATCCGCCCGCATCTGCATCCCGGCGTGCGAATCATGGCGCTGACACCCGACGGCGAGGGGCCGCAGATGGTGGCCTCGCTGCTGAATGAAAACGGATTTGGCGCATCCAAGTTCACGGTCCTGGAGGCGCTTGGCGGCCCGCGTGAGAAAATCCGCAGCGTCCGCGCGGCTGATTTCTCTTTCACCGATGTCGATGCGCTCAACATCGTGGCGCTGGAGCTCGAGGCGGCGGCCGGCGCGCGGGTGATTGCGCGAGCGTCGGGCCTGGCCGATGCGCTGTTCGAGCATGACGGCCAGATCACCAAGCGCGAAATCCGCGCGATGACGCTGTCGTCGCTGGCGCCACGGCGTCATGAGTTGCTCTGGGACGTCGGCGCCGGCACCGGTTCGGTCGCAATCGAATGGCTCCTGGCCGATCCGTCGATGCGCGCGCTGGCGATCGAATCGCGAGCGGATCACGTGGCTCGCATCCGCCGCAATGCCGCGGCGTTCGGCGTGCCCGGGCTTGAGGTCGTTGAGGGCGCCGCGCCGGAAGCGCTGGCCGGATTGGCGCGGCCGGACGCGATCTTCGTCGGCGGCGGTGCGGGGCGGCCTGGACTTCTGGATGCCGTCGTCGCCGCGCTTCGCCCCGGCGGCCGGCTGGTGATCAATGCAGTGACACTCGAAACCGAGGCGCTGCTGATGGCGCGCCACACCGCGCACGGCGGCGAACTCGTTCGCATTGCGTTGTCGCGCGCCGATCCGGTCGGTGGCATGACCGGCTGGCGTCCGGCCATGCCGGTGACGCAATGGGTCTGGACCAAGCCATGATCGTCGCGGGCGTGGGATGCCGGGCCGGGACCTCGGCTCGTGAGGTCGAGACAGCGATCGCCGTGGCGCTCGACCGCGCCGGACTGGCGGCGGGCGCGCTTGGAATGATCGCGACCTCATCGGCGAAGGCAGGCGAGCCCGGCATCGCCGCAGCGGCCTCGGAGCGCGGCGTGAAATTCGTCGTGGTGCCGCAGGCCGAATTCGAAGCCGCGGGAGCGCGTGCGGTCACGCATTCCGAGCGTGTCCTCAAGTTGACCGGCGTGCCGTCGGTCTCCGAAGCCGCGGCGCTGGCGGCGGGCGGCCCCGACGCGCGGCTGATTGTCCCGCGTGTCGCGGTCGGGCCCGCCACCTGCGCGCTGGCGATTACCGGAGACGCACCGTGACCGTGCATTTCATCGGTGCGGGACCGGGCGCGGCCGACCTCATCACCGTGCGCGGCCGCGATCTGATCGCGCGCTGTCCGATCTGTCTCTATGCCGGTTCGATCGTGCCGAAGGAATTGCTGGCCTATTGTCCGACCGGGGCGCGGATCGTCGACACCGCGCCGATGTCGCTCGATGAAATCGAGGCGGAGTTCGTCGCCGCGAACGACAAAGGTCTCGACGTGGCGCGGCTGCACTCCGGCGATTTGTCGATCTACAGCGCGCTGGCCGAACAGGTTCGGCGTCTCGAACGGCTCGGCATCGCTTACAGCATGACGCCGGGCGTGCCGGCGTTCGCGGCCGCCGCCGCGGCGCTCGGCCGCGAGCTGACCGTGCCGGAGCTGACCCAGAGTGTGGTGCTGACGCGGATGCCGGGTCGCGCCTCGGCGATGCCGAAAGGTGAGACGCTCGCCGCATTTGCCGCCACCGGAGCGACGTTGGTGATTCATCTGGCGATCCAGTCGATCGCCGCCATCGTCGAGGAGCTATCTCCGGTGTACGGCGAAGATTGTCCGATCGCCGTCGTCCTTCGCGCGAGTTGGCCGGAAGAACGGATTGTCCGCGGCGAACTCGGCACGATCGTGGGCCTGCTTGCAGCCGAGCCCATCGAACGGACGGCGCTCGTTCTGGTCGGCCGGGCGCTGGCGGCGCATGATTTCCGCGAAAGCGCGCTATACGATCCGGAGTACCGCCGCCGATTCCGCGGCGATCGATCGTAGTGCTATAACTCTTTGTAAATATGGATAAAACCGAAGCCCTCGCGACATTGCTCGGCCGCGTTCCAACCCTGGGGCCCGGTCAGGTCTGGCTGGCCGGCGCCGGCCCCGGCGATCCCGGGCTGCTGACGCTCGATGCGCTCGCCGGTCTGACCCAGGCCGACGTCATCGTGCACGACGCGCTGGTCGGCGAGCGTGTGCTGGCGCTTGCCGGGCCGCAGGCGGAGCTTGAATACGCCGGCAAGCGCGGCGGCCGGCCGTCGGCGCAACAAGCCGATATCTCGAGGCGGTTGATCGAACTGGCGCGCCAAAACAAACGCGTGCTGCGGCTCAAGGGCGGCGACCCCTGCATGTTCGGCCGCGGCGGCGAGGAGGCCATCGCGCTCGCCGAGGCCGGCGTTCCTTTTCGCATCATCCCCGGCATCACCGCAGGAATTGCCGCGCTGTCGGCGGCGTCGATCCCCGCGACGATGCGCGGCGTCAACCACGCCATCATCTTTGCCACCGGTCACGCCGATGCCGACTTCGACTGGGCCGCACTCGCCAAGACTGGGCAGCCGATTGTCATCTATATGGCGATGCGCAACATCGAACACATCGTCGCCGAACTGGCGCGCGGCGGGATGGCTCCCGACACGCCAGCCGCCGTCATCGTGTCGGCCACCACACCCGAACAGCGCGTGCTCGTCTCCGATCTGGCTCGTCTCCCAGAGCTTGTCCGCAAGCTTGGCTTCGTATTGCCCGGGCTCGTGGTGATCGGCGGGATCGTTGCGGTGTGCGAACGTTTGCTGAAGCTCGTCGCCGAAACCGAGGCGGCGCGGTGAGCGCACGCGGCCTGATCGTCTCAGCGCCACGCTCCAGTTCGGGCAAGACCCTTGTCACGCTGGGCCTGCTCGGTGCGCTGCGGCGGAAAGGCGTCGCGGTGCGCGCTGCGAAGTCCGGGCCGGACTACATCGATCCCGCATTCCATGCCGCGGCAACGGGCGCCAAGGGCGTCAACCTCGATTCGTGGGCGATGCCCGTGTCCCTGATCGACGCGCTGATCGCCGACACCACCAAAAGCGCCGAGGTGCTGGTGATCGAAGGCGCGATGGGACTGTTCGACGGCGTGCCGGGCACGCCGGGCCGCTCCGGTGCGGCGTCCGATCTGGCCGCGCGTCTCGGCCTGCCGGTGCTGCTCATTCTCGACGTTTCGGGGCAGTCGCAATCGGCGGCTGCGGTCGCCGCAGGCTTTGCCTCATACAATCCGGCGGTGCGCGTCGGCGGCGTCGTGCTGAACAAGCTCGGCAGCGATCGCCATCGCACGCTGATCGCGGATGCGCTCAAGCCGCTCGGCATCGCGGTGCTCGGCGCCATCCCGCGCGACGAAACGCTGGTATTGCCGGAGCGTCATCTCGGCCTCGTCCAGGCGAGTGAGCATGCCGATCTGGCGGCGCGGCTCGAGCGTTTCGCCGACGTGGCGGCGCGTCATCTCGATCTCGACGCTATCCTCGCGATGGCCGCTCCGCTCGGCGGACACGATACGGCCCTGGCCGCGACATTGAAGCCGCCGGGGCAGCGGATCGCGCTCGCCTTGGACGAGGCATTTTCGTTTGTCTATGCGCATGTGCTCGATGGCTGGCGGCGTGCCGGCGCGGAGATCGTGCCGTTCGCGCCGCTGCGCGACGAAGGGCCGGCACACGATTGTGACGTGTGCTGGCTGCCGGGCGGCTATCCCGAACTGCATGCGGGCAAGCTTGCATCGGCGCGCCGCTTTCTCGACGGCCTGTCGAAGTTTGCGCAGAGCCATCCGGTGCACGGCGAGTGCGGCGGTTACATGGTGCTCGGCGAGGTCATCGAGGACGCCCAAGGCGTGCGCCATGCGATGGCGGGTCTGCTTGGCCATGCGACAAGCTTTGCCAAGCGACGGCTTCATCTCGGCTACCGCCAGGCGCGGTTGCTCACGGACAATCCGATCGGCGCCGCCGGCGATGTCGTGCGCGGCCACGAATTCCATCACGCTTCGATCATCGCGAAGGGCAACGACGAGCCGTTCGTGGACGTCACCGACGCCCAGGGCCGTCCGGTGACGGAGACCGGCAGCCGGCGCGGACGCGTGTCCGGCACGTTCTTCCACGCCATCGCGCGTGAAGCCTGATGATCAGTGCGGCTTGTTGGCGACGCCGGCTTCGGCGAAGGTCGCCATTCCGGTGTGACAGGCCAGTGCCGCGCGCAGGATCGATACCGCCAGCGCCGCGCCCGAGCCTTCGCCGAGCCGCATGCCGAGATCGAGCAGCGGCTTGAGTTTGAGTTTTTCAAGCAGCGCCCGATGCGCGGCTTCTGCCGACACATGGGCCGCCTGGGTGTGGTCGAGAGCGCCGGGATTGAGCTTTACGAGCGGCGCCACCGCGGCGGTGCAGACAAAGCCGTCCAGCAGCACGGGGATTTTGCGATGCCGCGCCGCGAGCGTGGCGCCAAGGATGGCGGCAAGCTCGCGGCCGCCGAGCGCCGCCGCGACCAGCAGCGGATCGCCCGTCACGCCGGCGTGTCTGGCGAGGGCTTTGTCGATCGCGGCGCGCTTGCGGGCGAGGCCGCGGTCGTCGACGCCAGTGCCGCGGCCGGCCCATTGTGTTCCATCGCCGCCGAACAGCGCCGCTGCGACAGCCGCGGCGGCGGTGGTGTTGCCGATCCCCATCTCGCCGAGGCAAACGAGATCAGCCTCCGGCCGCACCGCGCGATAGCCGGCGGCAACCGCGGCGAGGAACGAAGCCTCGTCCATGGCCGGCTCAAGGGTAAAGTCGGCGGTCGGCTTGTCGAGATCGAGCGGGATGACGCGAAGCTCCGCGGACACCGCATTCGCAAGCTGGTTGATGGCGGCGCCGCCCGCCGAAAAATTCGCCACCATCTGCGCGGTGACGGCGGCCGGGAACGGCGAGACGCCTTGCGCGGTGACGCCGTGATTGCCGGCGAACACCAGAATGTCGACCCGGTCGAGCCGCGGCGGGTTGCCACCCCACTTCGCCAGCCACGCCACCATCTCTTCCAGCCGGCCGAGGCTGCCCGGCGGCTTGGTCAGCTCGGCCTGGCGCGCCATCACGGTCTCGGCGGCGGTGCGATCACCCTCCGGCAGGTCGAGACATGCCGCGCGCAACTCGGCAAGCGATCCGAACGAACCGGATGGCCCCGCGCTGTGCATGTGTGACGTTGTGTTCATGACTAAGCTTATCCGTTCAACACTTTGAGGGCGCGATACCTAGTGGTCCAAGATACCTAGCAAGTTCTTGGCCAACAATTCTATAAGTACGTTCATCAGCGCACGCGCCGGGGCAAGGGACATGACCGACGATCTCTGGGTGCAACGGTGCGTCAATGATCTGAAAATCGGCTTTATCTTCCTGACGCGCCTGCCGCTCGCGCATCAAATGCCGATCGCCAAAGGCGAGCTGTCACAGGCGTTGTGGACTGCGCCCGTTGTCGGAGCGGCCGTTGGCCTGCTCGGCGCGGCTGTCTATGGGCTCGCGCAAGCGCTGTACCTTCCGCCGCTGCCCGCGGCGGTCCTTGCGATCGCCGCAACCTTGGCCGTCACCGGCGGCCTGCATGAGGATGGACTGGCGGACGTCGCGGACGGCTTCGGCGGCGGTGCGACGCGGGAGCGCAAGCTTGAGATCATGCATGACAGCCGGATCGGCACCTTTGGCGTCTGCGCGCTCATTCTGTCGTTCATGTTGCGGGTGGCCGCGCTGACGAACCTCGGCGACCCGGGCCTGGTGGCGGCCGTGCTGGTTGCCGCGCACGCCGCCGGACGGGCTCCGCTCGCCGCGTTCATGCGGCTCATTCCCGCCGCGCGCACGGACGGCATGAGCGCGGACGCCGGCCGACCCTCCCAAGGCAGCGCGATGGCTGCGGTCCTGCTCGGCCTCGTTCTGCTGTTGATCGGTCTTGGATTTGCAACCGGCGTCGTTGCTGTTGTGCTGCTTGCGGCGGGCTTTGGCTGCATGGCCTGGCTTTGCAAAAAGCAGATCGGCGGTCAGACCGGTGACGTCCTGGGCGCACTGGAGCAGACCGGCGAGATCGTCGTGCTGCTGGTGGCTGCTGCCGCCGCCAGTACGCTGCGCTAGCTTTCGCTAATTCGTACGCAACAGATAGGTGTCCATGATCCAGCCGTGGCGCGCGCGGGCGTCGCTCCGGATTTTCTCGATCTCCGGCCCGCGCTCGCGCAGCGTTCCCGAGATGAGAATTTCGTCGGCGGTGCCGACATAGGCGCCCCAGTAGATATCGACGCCTGCGTCTTTGACATTCTTGAACGCGCAATCGCCATCGAGCATGACCACGACGTCGTCAGCCGGCATCCCCTTGGCCAGCAGGCGGCCGGTGGTGATGTGAATGGGCCCGCCGATGCGGTTGAGGGCGATCTTGTGCCGTGCCGCCAGTGCCTGCACGCTAGTGATGCCTGGGATCACGTCGAGCTCGAACATCACCGTCTTCATCGCCGCCACCTGATCGACGATCCGCAGCGTGCTGTCATAGAGCGAAGGGTCGCCCCAGACCAGAAACGCGCCATGTTGCCCGTCGGAAAGCTCCTCCCGGATCATCCGCTCATAGATCGCCGCCCGCAGCACGTGCCAGTCGGTCACGGCAGCCTCATAGTTGGCGGGCGCACGATCGCGCTCGGGGTCTTGGGCTTCCACAATGCGATAGGGCTTGGTGATGTAGCGGGCGCAGATATCCTTCCGCAGTTGCGCCAGGTCCTCCTTGTCGTTGCCCTTGCCGATCAGGAAGATCACATCGACGCTGCCCAGCGCCTTGATCGCCTGAATGGTGATGTGATCGGGATTGCCCGCGCCGATGCCGATGATGGAGAGTTTTCGCATCTCAGAAGCCTTCCAAGTTCGCCGGCGACCGCACTTCTTGACTCATGGGGACCTCGATGCGAGCATGTTCGCGGTGGTTCCTCGCAAGGGGATAACCAAGGGAATGCGGTGCGCGTCTCCGGCAGCAATGACGGGTATGCAATTCCGCAGCTGCCCCCGCAACTGTAAGCGGCGAGCCGACGACCATAAAAGCCACTGGGGACGGTTGTCCCTGGGAAGGTGGTCGAAGGCGACGACCCGCGAGCCAGGAAACCTGCCACCAGTCGTGGTCACGCGCGAGCGCATTGGGCGGGGTGTCCCAAGGTGATGACCGGTCGGCCTCCCGAGGTGCGGGGAGCAGGGCGGTCGGAGTTCGCGGTGACGGTCCACGTTCGCCGCGAGTCTGCGTCTTGATTTTCCTTGGTTCGAGTCGAGTGAGCCTAAACCGGCAGTGCGTTGCGGCGCTGCTCGCTGTTCTTTCAGGGACGGTGGTCAGCCCCACGCATGCGCAGACCGCCGCGCCAGCGGAGAAGAAGGCCGAGCAGCTTGAGCAGATCGATGTGACGGCGCCGCGCCGGAAGCCTCCGGTCCGCCGCGCTGTCCCCGGTACGCAGCCCGCGCCGGTTCCGGCACCGGCTCCCGCGCTGACCGCCGAGCAACAGCGCGGCGCCAACTCGACGCCGCTCAACACCAACGTCGTTGCCGAAAGCGGAAGCCGGCTGGGCCTCACGCCGCGCCAGACGCCGGCGACGATCGAGGTCGTCGATCAGCAGACCTTGAAGGACCGCGGGCTTCGCACCACCACGGAGGCAGTTCAAGCCGCAGTCGGCGTGACCGCCGGCGATGCGCCTGGTGCACCGGCCAACTTTTCGATGCGCGGCTTCAGCGGTGACCAGATCAACACGCTCTACAACGGCATCAAGATCGGCCCGTCGGGCATGACCAGCCGCATCATGGATGTGGGCAATCTTCAGCAGATCGAATTTCTCAAGGGCCCGGCCTCGCTGTTCTCCGGCGAGGGCGCGACCGGCGGCACGGTCAACTACGTGACCAAAAAGCCCCACACCGGAAGGGTCGAGAACGAACAGTTCACGTCATACGACAGCATTGCAGGATTGCGCAGCGGTTTCGGCTCCGGCGGCAGCACGCCAGTCAAGGGGCTGGACTACCGCTTCGATGTCACGGGCGCGCAAGGCTACAGTTTTATCGACGACACCTACAGCAGGCTTCTGAATATTTCCGGCCAGCTCGACTATCGCGTCAGAAATGACTTCAAGATCTGGGGCGCGGTCGAACGCAAGGAGGACAAGGATCGATTCTATTGGGGTACGCCGTTGGTCCCGGCCAATGCGCCCGGAATTGTGCCGACCAAAGGCGTCGTCTCAGGGCTGTGGACCCAATATTACCCAGGCCCGGACAGTTTCCTCGGCCACGTCGGCGCCTTGAACCCGGTTACGATCGACGCCCGGACGCTGCGAACCACCTACAACGTGCTCGACAACCACAGCGGCGCCAAGGAATTGTGGCTGCGGGGCGGCTTCGATTGGGACATCACCAACGACGTCAGGCTCAAGAGTCAAGTCTATCAATACAATGCGCGACGCCACTGGTTCAACAGCGAGGTCAATGCGTTCAACGACAGCCCGACGCCGAGCGCCGGACTGCAGGGCGAAGTCTATCGCGAGCGCCTTTCCGTCGATCATTCTCAGAGGCTGACCGGCAACATTACCGATCTCATTTGGAATTCTCGCTTTGCCGGCATGGACAACCGCGCCGTCGCGACGTTTGCGGCAAGCCGTCTGCAATTCGATGTGGTGCAGGACGACGCCTTCACCAGCGATACCGTTAGCCTGGTCAATCCTGCACGCGGTCTCTACGGCTTTCAGCAAACCAAGAATTTTTATACCCACGTCGATAATGTTTCGTTGTCTTTCGAAGACCGGCTGAAGCTCACGCCGGCGTTTGCCCTGATCGGTGGCGTGCGCATCGAAGAAATCAAGCTGTCGCGCATCGCATTCGACGTCGACGGCATGCTTCGTAGTGCTGACGGCTATCCGTTTTCAAAGACCTGGAGGCCCACGACAGGCCGTGCGGGCTATACGTGGGAAGCGCTCCCCGGCCTGACGTTCTACAGCCAGTACGCCACCGCCGCCGATCCGGCGGTCGCCAACATCTTCATCATCCGCCCGATGCAGCCGCTGCTGCTGACGACGTCACGGATCTACGAGACCGGCGTGAAGCAATTGTTCTGGGACAAGAGAGCCGAATGGACATTCTCGGCGTTCGATATCGAGCGCCGAAACGTCTACTCCGCCAAGGGCGGTCAGCAGGTCGAGATCGCCGGCAAGGTCAGGTCGAAGGGCATTGAACTGGCTGGCGCCGTCAATCCGTTCGGCGGGTTGAAGCTCTGGGGCAATCTCGCTTTTGTTCATGCCTACTATGCCAACTTTGACTTTATCGACGGCAACGGCGTGCCCCAATCGTTCACCGGCAAAACGCCGCCCAACGTGCCACGATTTGTCGGCAATGCGGGTGCCGGCTACCGCTTCGCAACGCCATGGCCGGTCGAAGTCGGCGCGTCGGCCCGCCACGTCGGCAACCGCTTCAATTTCGACGACAACCTCGTGATCATGAACGCCTACACGATCGGCGATGCCTACGTGTTCGTCGATATTCCGAAATCGGTGTTCCAGGCTGTGGATCAGGCCCGGATAGCGTTCCGCGTGCGAAATTTCACCAACAAGCTCTACGCCGCGTGGGGCGATCCCGGTTATCCCGATCAGATCATGCTTGGTGCGCCGCGAAGCTATGAGGTGGCGGCTTCGTTCAGGTGGTGAAGCTGCCAAGCCCGCTTCTTCGCCCAACGCCTTGAGCCCGCGCCTGCCGCTGACCTATCCTCGTGCGCGAGCGATAGGGAAGGGCGTGCATTCATGGACGAGGCGAAGTTGACCGGCGGCAGCGAAGAGGACCGGAAAGAGATTCTCCGGCTGCACGAAAAATATATCGACGTGAACACCCGTTTCGATTGGGAGGGTCTCACCCCGATCTACAGTCCTTCGCCGGAGGCGACCTACTTCAATCTCAATGGCCACACCTACAAGGGCCGCGACCACTGGATTCGGCTCTGGAAGTTCTATGGCCAGAACGTCGCTTCGACGTATTGGACGCCGTTCGAGATCGGCGGCGTCGTGACGGGCGATATCGGGGTGGTGTGGTGCCACCGCAAGACGCGGCGGCAATGGACCGGCAAGGAGCCGCCGCCCAAAAACATCAATTACGACAACACCGAATTCATCTCGCGCTCGACCATGGTGTTCCGCAAGGAAGACGGGCAATGGCGCGTGGTCCACGCCCATTTTTCGCCGGCGGATTCCGGTCCGCGACCGGGCGGGGTGTAGGAGAGCGATTTGCCGATCCTGCCAAGGCTCAGCGTCCGGCTGCACGGCGGCATGACCCCGCAGGCCTGCGTCGAGCAGGCGCGCGCCGCCGAGGCGGCCGGCATCGACGCCATCTGGTTTGCGGAAAATCCGTTTGCGCGCGGCATCATGGCGGCAGCGGCGGCCTGCGCGATGGCGACCGAAACCCAGAGTATCGGAGCCGGGGTGTTCAACCCCTATGGCCGGCACCCCACGCTGATTGCGATGGAGATCGGCGCGCTCGATGAATTGTCCGGCGGGCGCGCGCGGCTGGGGCTCGGTTCCGGTCTGGGCCACGCGGTCGAGCGCATGGGCTTCAGCACCAAGCGTTCGCTGACCACATTGCGCGAGGCGATCGCCATCATTCGCGGCCTCCTGCGCGGCGAGGAGGTCAACTATACCGGAACGGTTTTTAATGTGCAGCGGGTCAAGCTCGACTACCGCGCCCGCGCTGACATTCCGATCTTCATGGCGGCGCGCGGCCCGAATGCGGTGAAGGCCTGCGGCGAGCTGGCCGACGGCCTGATCGTCTCCAACATGTGTGCGGCGGGCTTCGTCGCGAAATCCGTGCGCAGCCTTCAGGAGGCCGCCCAGGCCGCTGGGCGCGCCAGTCCGCCGGGCGTGGTGCAATACATGCCCTGTGTTCCGCGGGCGGATCGGCAGGAGGCGTTTCGCGGCGCCAAGCGCGCGGTCGCCGATATGCTGCCGGCCTATTGGAATCTGGCGCAGAAGCTGCCGGATGCAAAGGCGGCGCTGATGGATGGCAGCCGGATCTCCGAGGATGACTTCAGCGCCGCGGTGACGCGCCTCAAAAACGGCGAAGCGCCCGATGCGGTTCTGGACGACAGGTTTGTCGAGGCGTTCACGATCGCCGGCAACGCCGAGGATTGTCGCGCCCGGGCTGCCGCCTATGCCGCCGCGGGCGTGACGGAGCTGGCGCTGACGTTCTCCGGGCGATCCGCTGCGGCGGATATGGCGTATATCGGCAAGGCGTTTGCCGCCCAATAGCGTCAGAGCTTCTGAAGTTTTGCCACGTCCACGGCCCGCTTCCACCGGACGCGCTCCTCGGCGAAGAACTTTTCGACGTCCTCCGGCGTGCCGCCGACCGGCTCGGAGCCGACCGCGCGGAATTTTTCGACCACTTCAGGCTTCCGCAGGATGACATTGGCCGTGCTGCTGAGCTTGGTCACGATGTCGCTCGGCGTCTTGGCCGGCACCGAAAGCGCATTCCACGAACTTGCCTGGTAACCCTTCACAACCGTGCCGATGGGAGGCACACTAGGCAGCAACGCGACAGGTCCCGCGGTCGAGACGCCGATGGCAATCAACGTGCCGGATTGGATGTGGGGCAGGATCGGCGCGAGATTGTCGATCATCACGGGGACGCGGCCGGTGATGACATCCTGCAGCGACTGGCTGGTGCCCTTGTACGGGATGTGATTCATCTCGATCTCCGCCATCGCCATGAACAGCGAAATGCAAAGATGGCTGGTCGTGCCGACACCCGATGTCGCGAAGTCGATCTTGCCGGGCTCGGCCTTGGCCTTCGCGATCAGCTCCGCGATCGATTTGACGCCGAGCGACGGGTGCACCACCAACACGTTGGGAAACTGCGCGACCATGGTGATCGGCGCGAACGACTTCTCCATGTCGAACGGCAGCTTTTCGTAGAGATAGGCATTGACCGCATGGATGGCGGGCGGCGCCATGAGGAGCGTGTAGCCGTCGGGATCGCTGTTGGCGACGAACGCCGCGCCGATGTTGGACCCGGCGCCAGGCTTGTTGACGACGTTGAACGGCGCTTTGAGCGCCACGGTCAATTGATCCGCCATCACGCGTGTCAAAATGTCGGTGTTGCCGCCGGCCGGGAACGGAACCACGATCTGCGCGGGTCGGGAGGGATAGTCGCCCTGTGCTATCCCGGTGGCCACGGATGCGATGGCAAAAATCGAGGCCGTCACTCCGACAAAGACCGCGCGTTTCATCAAGCATTCTCCGATCTGACGATGGATTCTTTCAAGCAAGAGTCAGGCCACCACGACTGCCGGATCAGTGCGCCGCCATGCCGCCGCCCATCGGGCCGAGGGCGTTGAGTCGCAACGCGCGGCCGGGACGCTCGCCGGTTGCAGCGCCGCCGTTCCAAACCATGCGGCCATTGACCATCACCAGGACGATGCCGGCGGCGGGCGTCTTCGGCTGGTCGAAGGTCGCGGTGTCGGCGATCGTTGCGGGATCAAACAGCACGAGATCGGCGCAGGCGCCAGTGTGCAAACTGCCGCGGTCCGTGAGCCCGAACTGCGCCGCGGGCAGGGCCGTCATGCGCCGCACCGCCTCCTCGAGCGTGAACAGCTTCACATCGCGCACGTAGTGCCCCAGCACGCGAGGGAAGGTGCCCCACAGCCTTGGATGCGGGTGTTCGTCATGCGGCAATCCATCGGAGCCGATCATGGTGTGCGGATACGACAGCACCCGCCGCACATCGTCCTCGCTCATCATGAAATAGATCGCGCCGGCCGGCAGCAGGCGTTGTGCCGCTTCGGTCTGGTCGCAGCCGAGTTTACTCGCGATGGCATCGAGCGTCTGCCCGGCGAATTCGGGGAGGCTCTTCGACCAGGTGACGATGATTTTGCTCGCGAGCGGAATGCGGCGCGGGTCCAGCATGGTCGAGGCGGCAACGTAAGGATACACGTCGAGGCCGAGACGCTGCGTTTTTCGCGCCTCGTCGATCAGCGTCAGCGTATCCCGCACCAGGCCGTGGTTCGGCGTGCCGCTCGCCTTGTGATGCGAGATGACGACTGGGATGTCGGCCGATCGTCCGATAGCGATGGTCTCGTTCACCGATTTGACCAGCTGCGAGGCTTCATCGCGCATGTGGGTGGTGTGAATGCCGCCATAGTCGTGCAGCGTTTTGCCGAGCGCGATCACCTCGTCGGTCGGCGCCGCGTTGGCCGGCGGATAATAGAGGCCGGTCGACAGGCCGATCGCGCCATGATCGAGCGATATTTCAAGTGATTGCCGCATCGCGCTGATCTCGGACGGGGTTGCCGCCCGGTCGAACCGGTCCATCACGGCTGCGCGCAAGGTGGTGTGGCCGACCTGGCA
>Ga0070690_100000512_pt1 | contig 19390 bp, 19 predicted proteins | sample KBSS33HmetaG_FD_64671 | JGI IMG/M metagenome (GOLD analysis project Ga0070690, IMG submission 64671) | Switchgrass rhizosphere microbial communities from Kellogg Biological Station, Michigan, USA - KBS S3-3H metaG | ecosystem: Host-associated > Plants > Roots > Rhizosphere ... | reverse complement strand
CCGTGGCGGTGGGCTTATAATCCGTCAACGACGGCGGCATCACGGGCAAATCTTTTTCAGAAAGCGCTTCGTGATACAGGTTGCCCGCGGAATCCTTTTTCCAAATGATCGGGAACGGTTCGCCCCAATAACGCTGGCGCGAAAACAGCCAGTCCCGCAGCTTATAATTGATCATCTTCTTACCGAGTCCCCTTGATTCCAGCCAGGCGGTGATCTTCTTTTTGGCTTCGGTAGTGGGCAAACCGTCGATCGAGATCTCCGCCCCTTTGGAGTTCACCGCCGTGCCGTCACCGACGAAACCTTTCCAATCGGTTTTGGCATCCGGCGGCTGCACGACCTGGACGACCGGCAGGTTAAATTTTTGGGCAAACTCAAAATCCCGCTCGTCATGCGCCGGCACGGCCATGATCGCGCCCGTGCCGTAGCTCGCGAGGACGTAATCGGCGATCCAGATCGGGATCTTCTGGCCATTGACCGGATTGATCGCATAAGCGCCGGTGAACACGCCGGTCTTTTCCTTGGCCAATTCGGTGCGTTCGAGGTCGGATTTCTTGGAAACTTCCGATTTATACTTTACGACCGCGTCACGTTGTTCCGCCGTCGTGATTTCATCGACCAACTTATGCTCCGGCGACAAAACCATATACGTCGCCCCAAACAACGTGTCCGGACGGGTCGTGAAAACCCGAATGGTAGGGACGGTGCGCTGCGCCGTCCGGTCGTCGCAGCGCGACGACCCTACCACTTCAAAAGCAACTTCCGCACCTTCAGAACGTCCGATCCAATTCCGCTGCATCTCCTTGAGCGAATCGGTCCAGTCGATCGTATCGAGATCCTGCAACAACCGTTCCGCGTACGCCGTGATGCGGAGCATCCATTGCCGCATCGGTTTGCGCGTGACCGGGAAGCCTCCGACTTCACTTTTCCCGTCGATGACTTCTTCGTTCGCCAAAACAGTTCCGAGCTGCTCGCACCACCAGACCGGCGCTTCGCTGACGTAGGCGAGACGTTTGGAATCGCGGTAAGCGCGGCGAGCGGATTCGAGGTTTAATTCGCTGGTAGGGCTGACCTGCCGGTCAGCCTGGACGCGCGGCAGCGCGTCCCTACCGGGTTCCGGCGGAAATTCCAACGTCTCGATCGGCTCCGCCTTATTTGTCTTTGGATTGAACCACGAATTGTACAACTTCAAAAAAATCCACTGCGTCCATCTGAAATATTCGGGATCGGTCGTATCCACTTCCCGCGTCCAGTCGTAACTGAACCCGAGCGCTTTGATCTGGCGCTTGAACGTCGTGATGTTTTCTTCCGTCGTCTTGCGCGGGTGTTGTCCGGTCTTGACCGCGTACTGTTCCGCCGGCAGGCCGAACGCGTCCCAGCCCATCGGATGCAACACATTAAAACCCTGCGCGCGTTTGTATCGGGCCAGGATATCCGTCGCGGTATAACCTTCCGGATGCCCCACATGCAGGCCCGCGCCGCTCGGGTACGGGAACATGTCGAGGATGTAATACTTCGCCGGCGCCTGGCCCCCGGTCATCGCCGCCGCGCCATGACGTTTGGCAAAGGGATGGTCGACGGGAATTTTTTCACCTGGATTCCACGCGCGAAACGCCTGTTGCTCGTCCCAAACCTGCTGCCATTTGGGTTCGATCAGATGAAACGGATATTGCCTGCGAATCGACATTGAACGGGAAGGCTAAACGCTAAACGCTGAACGCTAAAGTCAAAATTGTGGACGAACGGCCGAATACGGACCGCGGGCTGTCCCGGGCGTGGTCCGGTCAAAGATATTTGCGGATGTCGGCTTCAGCCCCGGGGGTGCCGAGGATGTAGAGTTTATCGCCCTGCACCCATGCGAGGGTGGCGACGTGCTCCTCCTGCGTGAATCGCGGGGTCCCGGCCGCGGGAAGGTCTTTGACGGACTTGCGATCGACGACGAACAGCCACAAGTCGCCGGGCAGGTTGGCCGGCAGCGGTTTGCCGGTGCGGAAACAGATCATGGACACTTTGGTGCCGTTCCATTCTTTCACCGCGCATCCGGTCATCGCCGCCTGCGCCAGCGGCCCGGGCAAGGCGTAATCCGCCGGCGCCTGGTGTTGCGCAAGGAAATCCCGCACCTGCTGCGGGTCGTTGGTCGCCAGGTCCATGGCATAACCTGCGCCCGCATAATAAATCATCTGTTCCTGGTACATCGCGAACGAATCTTCCGGGCGCGCGCCGCGCGGGATGTTGAAAAAGCCGATGACCGCCGCCGCGATGATGAGCGCGGCGAGGGCGGCGACCATCACGCGTTTTTCGCGACGTTTTTTTCCGGTCATGACGACGCGTTCGGAAAGGATCTGCTCTTTCAGGGCGGCGGGAACGGGGATCTGCCGGAATTTTTCGCGCAGGACATCCTGGGTGGCGCGATAATCGGCGAACCAGCGTCCCAGGACGGCGTCCTGTTCGGCCAGGGCCAGCGCTTCGGCCACCTGCGGATCGGCGGCATCCGCATCGGTGCGGTACAGCAATAAAATGGCTTTGGCTTCGGCGCAGTTCATGGCTTTGATTTATCGGCAAGCAACTGGTGCAACCGCGCCAGTCCCCGCGCCAGGCGCGATTTGACGGTACCCAGGGGGACGTTCAGGATATCCGCGATCTCGTTGTAGGAACAGTCCTGCAGGTAAAACAGCGATACCGGCGTCTGGTAGATCTCATCGAGTTGCGACAAGGCGTCGAACAGTTCGCCGGCATCGAGCTGGTTGACCGACGCGGGGGAGATGACCGGCAATTCATCGGCGACGCCTTCGAGTTCCAGGTGTGGAAAGCGGGTCTGCCGGCGCCGGGAGCCGAGAAACTCGCGGTGCAAGGTGGTGAACAGCCAGGTCTTCACTTTGGTGGCGTCGCGCAATTGATGGCCTTTGGCGGCCCAGACACAAAAGGTTTGCTGCGTCAGGTCGCAGGCGCTGGATTCGTCGCGTGTCAAACTGAACGCGAACTGGTAAAGCGGCGCATAATATCGCGCCACCAGGTCTTCAAAATCCACGCCCTCAGCCATATTGCGGCTTCAAAGTTAAGAGTTCAGTATCCCGCCAAAGTTCCCCGCCACCCGGGAAAAAACAAAAAATGTCGGCCCGGGAACAAATTGTGTTCCCGTTTCTCCCATTTGCAATGAAGTTTTTGTCGAAAATCGCCGCGATTCTGGCCTGCCTCGGGACGTTCGGCGCCAATCCCCCGGGCGCCCTCGCCGTCACCGCCAATGTCAGCGTCATCAACTTCGCTTTCACTCCCGCCGTCACCAATATTTCCCCGGGGGACACGGTCCTCTGGACATGGCCGTCCGGATCGTTCAACCACAATGTCCATAGCACCAGTACGCCGCAGGCCTGGACGTCTTCCGCGTTGCTGAGCGGCCCGGCGACGTTTTCGGTCACCTTCACCAACAGCGGGACCTATCCCTACAACTGCACCTTGCACGGCTTTACCGGTTCCATCGTCGTCGTCACCAATAACAACAATTCGCCGCCGACAATCTCGATCACCAACCCCGCCGGCGGCACGGTCTTCGCCGCCCCCGCCAGCGTCACGATCCGGGCATCGGCGACGGACAGCGACGGCTCCGTCACCAACGTCCAATTCCTCGTCGGCACCGGCATCGTCGGCAACGTCCCGACCGCGCCATTTTTTTCGGTCACGAACCTCTCGAACGCGGGATCCTATACGTTGACGGCCATCGTCTCTGATGATCTCGGCGCTAAAAACACGAATTCCGTCTCGATCAGCGTCGTCAACCCGGTCGCGGTCACCCTGACCAACGCCGCCGGGGTTTTCAGCACCAATTTCCAGTTCCGTTATGCCGCCGATATCGGCCTGAATTATGTGATCCAGCGGTCCACGAATGTGGCCGGCAGCTGGATTTCGATTGTCACGAACATCGCCGCCAGCAACCCTGTGGTGTTCGTCGACACGCATGCGACCAATAACGGCGCATTTTACCGGGTCGGCCGGATGCCCAACCCTTGACCCGCCATCAGATGAATATGCGGTCGCTGCCCTGGACCGTCCCGGTTGCGATACTCTGCGCACTGATTTCGCTCGCCGCGAAATCAGACGGATTTTTTTCGCCGCAGAATTCCACCAACCTCCAGACCTTCACCACCCGTGGCATCATCCGTGACCTCCGCGCAGCCGACAGCACCATCGTCATCCAGCACGACGCCATCTCCAATTACATGCCGGCCATGACCATGCCGTTCCGGGTCCGGGGACGCCAGATATTGTCCGGCCTCAACACCAACGACGTCGTCCAGTTCGAACTGCACGTCACCCGCTCGGAAAGCTGGGTCGATCACATCATTAAAACCGGCGCGAAAGCCACCGTCCTTCCCGCGGCCGCACCCGCCGTCCTTCCCCCGGTCAGCGCCCTGTCCCAACATCCGTTGCTCGATTATAAATTCACCAACGAACTCGGCCAGGCGGTGAGCCTGAATGATTTTCGCGGCCAGGCGCTGGCCGTCACGTTCTTCTACACCCGCTGTCCCCTGCCCGAATATTGCCCGCGCCTGTCGCGAAATTTCCAGGAGGCGCAACAAAAGCTGGAAGCGATGACGAACGCGCCCGCCAACTGGCACCTGGTCTCCATCACGTTCGAACCTGAAGTCGATACGCCCGAACGATTGCGGTATTACGGCCAAAGCTTTCTTTACGATCCAAAACACTGGAGCTTCCTCACCGGGCCGGCGGACAAGATCGCCGAATTGGCCCACGCGTCCGGGGTCGATTACGAACCGGATGCGGGCACGATCAACCATAACTTCCGGACGTTGATCGTCGATGCCACCGGCCATCTGCAGATGATTTTCCCGACCAGCGGCGATCTGTCCGACCAGATCGTGGCGCAGCTCCTCAAAGCCGCGGCCGTCACCGATCCGGCGGCGGCGGCGACACAGAAATGACGAAAAATCTCTCCGGCACGTTGCGCTATCAATTCTCGAAATACGAGGGCCCGGGCCCGGGGAACGCCAATGATTTCACCGCGCATGGCATCTTTGCGACCGTGGCTTATCGCTGGCCCTGAGGCGCGTGCCACGCCAGCCAGGTCAACCGCAATCCTTCCAGGGTCAGGCCGGGTTCAACCGCCCGGATCTCCGGCAGCCCGGCCGCGATCAAACGGGCATAGCCGCCCGTCGCCACGACCGGCAGATCTTTCGCCCGCAGCTCGCGCTTCAATCCGGCGATCAATTCGCGCACCAGGCCGCGATAACCGTGCACCGCGCCGGTCAACATCGCCTGCTCCGTGCTCTTGCCCACGACCCCGCGCGGTTCGACGATCCTGATCTTCGGCAACAACGCCGTCTTTTCATGCAGATAATCGGTCATCGCGGCCAGGCCCGGCGCGATGATGCCGCCGATGTAATTCTTTCGCCTGTCCACGACATCAAACGTCACGGCCGTGCCGAAATCCACCACCACCACCGGCGCGCCAAAACGGTGCCGCGCCGCCACGGCGTTGGCCAGGCGATCGGCCCCGATCGACGCCGGCTTCGGATAATCGATGCCCACGCCGCGGACGGTTTTCGCGTTCAGCTCGAGCGTCCCTAATTTCCACAGCTTTTGGACCGCCCGACGAACCGGCGGCGTTGCCGACGGCACCACGCTGCACAACGCGGCTCCCGCGAGCCGGCGCGCGCCGACAAAGCGTTTGACCTGCGCCGCCGCCCGGCCGCTGGACCAATCGCGCGTCGGGACGTCGGCCTGTTTGACTACACGCCGTCCATCCGCCAGCCCGAGGTGCGTGTTCGTGTTGCCGATGTCGAACAATAAAATCATTTGGAAAAAAGCGGAAAGCGGGAAAGCGGGAAAGTGAAAACAATCAAAACGCGTCGGCCAGCGGTTTCCGCTTTCCCGCTTTCCCGCTTTCCGCTTTTCATTAGAGTTTTCATTTTTCCAGGGTCACATCGCCGCCAAAGATCGTCTCCAATCTCCCATGTTCCGTCCGCAACAACAACGATCCATCGGCATCGAGCGATTCCGCGCGGCCGCGGATCTTCCGGTCGCCGATCTGGACGATCACATTCTTCCCGATGGTGGTGCAATGAGTTTCCCATTCATCGGCCACTTCGGCAAATTCACCGGCGCAGATGCGCGCGTAATCTTTGTCGAGCTCGCGCAGGATCGCCGTCGCCAGGCCCGCGCGCGGCACCGTTTGGCCCGACTCGATCTTCAACGACGTCGCCGTCTTCCGCAGTTCGGCCGGAAATTCATCGGCATCCTGGTTGACGTCGATGCCCATGCCCATGATGACGTGCTTGACCCGGTCCAGCTCCGCGCTCAACTCGGTCAGGATACCCGCGACCTTTTTGCCGTCGATCAGGATGTCATTCGGCCATTTGATCTCCGGTTCAAGGCGGGTTTCGGACACGATCGCCCGGCGCAGGGCGGTCGCCGAAGCGACGGTCAATTGCGTCGTCTCCTGCGGCCGCAGGTCCGGCCGCAACAGCATGGAAAACCATAATCCTTTGCGGGCCGGCGAGACCCATTTCCGCCCCAATCGCCCGCGTCCCCGCGTCTGGGATTCGGCGAACACGACCACGCCTTCTTTCACACCATCGCGCGCCAGCTTCTCGATGACGTCATTCGTCGACGTCGTTTGTTCAAAGACCCGGATGTCGCGGCCGATGGCCTTGGTTTTCCCGAGCCTCGCCATCAAATCGTCCGCATGCAACGCATCCGGTTCACCCACGAGCCGATAACCGAAGTGCGGCCCGGCCTCGATCTCGTAACCCAGCGCGCGCAGTTCCTCGATGCGCGCCCAGATCGCCGCGCGACTGACGCGCAATTGGTCCGCCAATTCGGCGCCGGACACGCCGGCCGGACTGGCCCGCATGGCGGAAAGGATTTTGGCGTCGGTGGTCATGAGGTTTTAACCACGAATGGACACGAATGAACACGAACCGGAAAAACGCAGAGGCGCAGAGGACGCAAAGTTGCGCAGAGGAAAAATTTCTCCGCGTTCCTCTGCGTCTCTGCGTTTGTCTTAAATTCGTGTCTCTTCGTGTTCATTCGTGGTTCAATCTTCAAAATCGAGCCCGATATCCACTGCGCGCGCGGAATGGGTGATGGCGCCGACGGAAATGAAATCCACGCCGGTTTTGGCGATGGCGCGAACGGTCTTGAGGTTCACGCCGCCGCTGGCCTCGAGCTTCGCGCGGCCGCGCACGACTTTCACCGCCGCGCGCATCCGTTTGAGATCCATGTTGTCCAACAGGATGATGTCAGCGCCGGCTTCCACTGCCTGGCCGACTTGCGCCAGGTTGTCAGCTTCCACTTCGACCTTCAACCGCGGGAATTGTTTGCGCGAACGCTTCACGGCCACGGCGATGGCATTCGGTTTTTCATTTCGCAGCGCGACCAGGTGATTGTCCTTGATCAGGATCAGGTCGTACAGGCCGATGCGATGATTTTTGCCACCGCCGCATACGACCGCGTATTTCTCGAAGCGCCGCCAGCCCGGCGTGGTCTTTCGCGTATCGATGATTTTTGCGCGCGTGCCGCGGACCGCGGCGACGAAGCAGGCGGTGGAGGTGGCGACGCCGGAAAGCCGCTGGATGAAATTCAACGCCACGCGCTCGGCGCTGAGGACGGCGCGGGACGGCCCGACGATCTCCATCAGGGTTTGCCCGGCGGCCACGCGCTGGCCGTCGCGAACTTTGCGGGTGACCTTGACCTTGGAAGATAATTCCAGGAACGCGGCTTCGGCGAACTTCAGGCCCGCCACCGTCATCGCTTCGCGCGCGCGCATGAGCGCGCGGCTCGACCGGTTCGCCGGCACGGTCGCCCGGCTGGTCGCATCGCCGGGACCGATGTCCTCCGCCAGCGCGGCTTTCACCGCGGCGCGGATCTCTTTGGAAGACAAGTCCACCCTGAAAAGATGCCGTGAATCGGTAAGTGGAAAAGAAAAATTATTATCGATGAGCTACCGCCCAATCTTTGACCTAAACACGTATCGCTGCGCCTATCTCATTTCAAAACTGGTCATATTGCCTGTTTTTCGATCCACCGAAACATACGCTTTCCCGACGCGAAGAAGAAGAGCTTCGTTAAAAAATTCGGCCGATTGAATTTTTTGCTCATTGGCCGCTTTCATACCCTTGGATTCAATTTGGCGGAAAATATCATTTGTTAAGGCTCCCGGGGATAACTCAACCGGAACATGAGGAATCTGCGCCGTGATTTTGTTAGACCAAATCATGTTTCCATCTTTGCCTGTCAAAGTGACCGATTCCTGATCTGCGCTGATTATTGCCGACTCACCTGATTCAGAGTCCGTGACGAACTTGTAAAAACTGCCGCCTTTTATTTCTTGCACTGCAGGATAATTAACTTTCTGCGACATCAGGTAATTTGCATTGCCCTCCACTTCAACTGAAGCGATATGTGTCACGGGCGAGGATGTATTTCTCGAAAGTTTACGGTGAAGGCCAGCACTAAAAAGCAGCACACAAAACAGTAGAATAAAGCTGCATCCGGAGATAAATATTTTGAAAATCATCTCGCGCCGGTTCTGATAACCTTACCGCTCTCTTTGTCGATATACACAAACATTTTGCCCACATAAACAAAAATATTAGTCCCCAAGTCTTGAGCCGAATCTATCTCGCCGGCGTCTTGGAACGGAAAGGCTTTCGCTCGTTCAACCAAATTTGTAGACCAAAGTACGTGACCCTCTCTATCTTCCAATACAACGGACTCTCTTTTTTTATCGGTCGCAACATATTCTCCAGTGCGAGTATCTATAATGATTTTAAAGTTCTCAGTTGAATTTGAGGCGCCAGAGAGCTTTTGCGATTCTGTGGTGGCAGCCGCTGTCTCATTTTCCATTTTCTGTCGTGGATTTTCAACCGTTGGGCTTCTCGTAGGCCTATTCAAGAAAACAGCGATCACAAGAAATAAAACAGCGCCAATAACGATTAAGATGGAGATTTTTTTCATAGTTATGGATAGTCAATTGTTCGCTGAGGATTCGAGATTCCATGTGGACCGTCGCCAAAGTTATAATAGTATGGAGGGTCTCCATCCGATAAGTGATCGTTATAAGGTGGCGTGTTGGTTCCAGGCGGGTGCGTATCCTCAATAAAGGTTTGCATCCAATTCAAGGTATCATCACAACACCCAATGAAGTGGGCTTTGATGCCCAAGCCAGAAACGCCATTTGTAGTAAATCCGTCGAACAGATCAACCACTATTTTGTCGATATCGTTGGTCTGACCATCTCCACTCTTACCACCGGTAGGTACACCATTAGAATCCACATCGCACCAGTAACGCATAGTGGCCAAGGGAGTATTTGTATTTCCCCTGCAAACGACGCTCAATTCGGCAAGGAAGTGCCACGGTTTGTGGTCATCGCCTGGCTGGTCTTCAAATGTAATTTTCACCGGCGCACACACCTTACTGACAAGTTGCACATCGAATTGATAAAGATCACTGTTTGTAACAAAGGGAGTGACATTTACCTCCTTATTATCGGGTTCGATCAAGATTAGATTTCCGTTCGTATCCAAGGTTTTCCCTGCGATTGCGGGAATAACAGTCTCATTGATACCGTCCCAATTATTGACGTCAAACTGAAGCATCGCCGTTTTGGTGGCCGATGGATGAAGAGTGAATTTGTGCTTTCTCGCGGAACCGACTGGCCCCCCAGTCCAAAGGTAAAGCGATGTAGTTGTGTCCCAGGTGACGCTCGTTGTCCATGGCACTCCCAAATTAGTGAAATCTTCACTGCCTTTCAGTTTTCGAAAAGCCTTTGTTCCGGAAAACGAACTTTGAGGCCACCCTTTAATCCGAGTGCAGTTTGAATAGGAACTCGTGATCCCATTGAGCGTGTCCTGTAGCACGAAGAAATCGAGGAACGTATCGCCATCGAACCAGTGGGTTTGAGTATCATAGTCCAAAATCGGATCGTAAGAATCCCACGGCACCCAGTGGAAATGTTCGTGATCGGTGTTCGCGTAGACAAAGACGCCCTCGGTCGCGCCATATAGATAGCGTGATTTGACGATCTGAGCCGGCGCTGAAAGGCTTATGGCCATCAGGACCAATATAACGGCGAACCTTTTCAATGGCCACCTCCGTTCGGTTCGGCTGTGATTTCCAGCGCCCCGCCGCGTCGGAGATCCACATCCACCGTTGCGGTCCAGGCATTTCCATCCATTGTGGCCTGGATGCCATTGACCCGCACCGTGTAATTGGTATCGCTGATGCCACCAATAACCGTCGTGCCATCGAATGAATATACCTGAACGTCCACCGGGCTTCTGATAAGCGTCAAATTGGTGGTTGATGTATTGCCGAAATAATCGACGGCGTTCAAGGTGATCTGATTCGTTCCCGCGACGAGCGGCACGTCATGCACCCAAAAACCGATGTCCGAACCTGTTAAACCGACAACGATATTTGTGACACCGTTGGTGACAACCGTGGCGATTACGGTTGTACTCGGATCATCCAATTGCCCGCTCATCGCAATGCTGGAAATGCCGATGAAATCGCCGTCTTGCGGCCACTCCAGTTGCATCACCGGAGGGTTGGTGCGGCTGGAAAAATCGACCAAAAAGCTGAAGTTGGTCGTGGTGGTATTGCCGGCCAGGTTGCTGGCGTGGATCGTGAATGTGTTGATGCCGTTTGTAACCCGGATGGAGTCACATTCAAAATAACTGGTCGTCACGTCAAAATGGACCGGCTCAATATCTTCACCTGTTTTCCAGGCGATTCGGTTGGTGACTATTTCCACAGCGTTGCTCAAATCAAAACTGATTCCCTGAAGATCACCAGAACACGAACCACGCAAAACCATCCTGGGCAATGTAAACGGTTGTGAAATGGAATTGGTCGGGCTCGAGATGCGGATTATTGGCGCCACCGTATCGAGCGTAAACCGCAAGCTGTTCCATACGGGCGCTTTATCCCGCGCCCCTCTTAAACCCACCCATACCGTATGTTCGCCATTAGTCGCACCTGACAAGTTGGCCGTAAGGTTGGAAGAAACGTAGTCGTGCCATATGGCATTCGTGAAATCGGTTCGATCGACCAAAGTCGTATAATAAAACACCGTTCCGGCGAGAAGACCGACAGTAACCGGTGGATTGGTGCGAGTAATAAAGAGATTCGTTGTGGAAAGATAAAAGGAAATGTCAGAATTCGTGAGCCAATACCAGCTATCGCCGAAGTAATTGGTGCCGACATAGTCGCCGTTATAATAGTAATCCGTTATCGAAAACTGGCCACAATTGGCAAAACCGTTATGGTCGCCCGAAACATTGACTTCAAAGGAACTCAAACTCACGTTGGAGAAAGTGCACCAACTGAAGTTAAGCGGATTAAAGAAATAACCGTTATCATCAGAAACCAGGCTCCCGACACCGCTAAAGGTTGAATCCACGATGTTGCCAGTGATGTTGTAATGACCGGCAATGCCGCCCACACAATCGATCATGGTCAGGTTGGTGGCGTTCAGGATGTTTTCACCACTGGAAACGGTGTTTTCACAATCAATTCCCCAGTCGCAATCCTGCATATACAGGTTCCAGAGCCCAAAGTTTAAATCTGTCTCGTCATCGGCCCAGTTAATCAACCCCAGTCCATTGGCCAGAAAATAAAAGTGGATATCATGGACGGCCGTATCGCCGAGGCAATTGATTTGGAACGGATCGTACCCGCCGTAGTAGCCGGAGGGCGAATGAGTCGAATCGGATAATATGTCCCCGAAGCGGTCATCGTCACGCGCCGTTAAAATCGCCGGATTGGTTAATACGGTCTGGCAATCAAACGCATTCAGTATCAACTGACCGTTGGGACCGAATTTGATCACTGCCCCTTGTTCAAGGGTGGCAGCTCCGGTGATCTGGACGCTGTTTGTGATTTCGTACGTGTTGCCGTTCTCAAACGTATAGTCCGTTTGATCGCTGTTGAGCACGACCACCGCTGCATTGGCAGAAATATCGCGGAACGCCGTCACCAAGATAAATCCGATTAAGGATGCCCACAATATCCGCATAGAGTTCCTTTCTTTCCGAACAATCCGTTTGTACGCCTGGCTCCCTGCCCAGTCAAGTGACATACCGGAAAATTCGTTCTTAATCTTTGGCGAGCTGAAAACAAAAAGTGGCTACCGGCTCTCAAGACACATTTGAAAAGTACGGATCAACCAGGGAGCTCCTGCAAAAATGTTTCACATCCATGAAACTGATCGTCAACCCGTCGGCTGCCCGGCGTGTTGCGCCGGCATCTCGATCCCGTTGGGCAACGAACTGCCGGAAGCCGGGGGCGCGGGTTTCTGCTTTTGATGATGCGAATGCTTCTGCTTCTTCGGTTTCGCCTTTTCCGGGATATCGGTCTTGGTCCAGGTGATGATCCCCAGCAGTTTGAAATAATTGTTATAAGCGCGGCCCACCAGCGGGCCGCTTGAATAGACGTGCTCGCGCGAGACCCGTTCGTAGGCGAGCAATGCGAACTTGGCGATCGCATTCTGTTTCTGCGATTTCCACAAAGCCACTTCCGGGATCTGTAACGCGCCCGACAATGGCACCGGCATGCCCATCTTGGGGATACCCACCAACGAATCCGAACTGTCGGTCGACAGGCCGCCCGATCGCGCCTGGACGATGATATCGCAGTTGGTCTCGCTATCCACCAGCAAGGCGCCGCCCGAACTCAACGCATCGCGCACCGTGCCGAGGGCGTACTTGGAATCGTAGCCGTCAAAGTAGGTGGAATCGACATACACCTTCTTGCGGTTGAACATCGAAAAATCGTGATTGGTCATCGCGCGGTCGGCCGCCGTGCTCAACAGAAGTTGTTCCGTGACCGAACGCGGAGGATTGGTCATGTCGCTCGTCGCGCATCCGGCCGCGAGCAATACCACGAGCAGGAGGAATGCTCCCAACGTCAAAAAATGGTCCCCTTTCCACCTCATACTTCCAACCTTGCAACAAGCATGCCGCGCAAAATCCGGCGAAAATCGCGTCCCCGGCCGCACCGCGAAAATGCGATTTGCAACGCGACCTTTCAAAAACCAATCCAAGCTCCTCCAACTCCTGGCGACTGGAAAGTCGCCGGAACCCGCACGCGGGAAAGCGTACGCTACGTGGCGCAGGCCTTCCTCAAGCATCGCCAGATTCCATTGGCTCCGGCGGCCCGTTTGGTTTAAAAGACTTCCATGTTGCTCAGTGCGGCCATCCCCGTCGGCTTGTTCCTCGTAGCCGGGTTCGTCTTTTTGGTGGTCGCCGGGTCCGTCTACAGCTACTTCGCAGCCGAAAAACGCCGGGAAGGATTGATCGACCTGGCCCGTCGCCTGGGTCTCACCTTTTCCGCGGAGCCCGATTACGGCATCGCCGACCGATACGAATTCCTGAAGCAACTGGCCCAGGGCGAAAACCGTTATGCTTTCAATGTCTTTTCCGGGGAATACCAGGGGCACGACGTCCTGGCGTTCGATTATCATTATGAGACGACGTCGACCGACCAAAAAGGCGTCCGTCACACGTCCCATCATCATTTTTCGTTTTTCATCCTGGAATTGCCGGTGTTCTTTCCCGACCTGACCATCCGGCGCGAAAATTTTTTCACGAAGATCGCCGAAGTGTTCGGTTACCAGGACATCGGGTTCGAATCGGCCGAATTCACCAAAACGTTTTGCGTGCGATCTGTCGACAAGAAATTCGCCTATGATGTCTGCAACCCGCAGATGATGGAATACCTGCTGGCGAACCGCGACCTGAGCATCGAAATCGAGAACCAGGCCCTGGCGCTGGCCTTCGATTCCTGCCTGTCGCCCCAGGAGTTCGAATTGAATCTCAACCGGCTGGTCCGGGTCCGCGCGCTCATGCCCGAATACCTCTTCCCCCGGACCGCATGATCGCCACAGCCCAATCCCCGCTCCTGACCGTCTTCCAGTTCCTGGTGATCACCGGCATCGCCGTCGCCGCGGTGATCTCGGCGACCTTCCAAAGCCGGCGGCAAAGCCGGCGGCGGCGCGACCTGTACACGCTGGCCGAACGGTTGAAGTTCGACAGCTTTTCCCCGTTGCGCGACGATTCGTTCGCGATGGGCTGGGGATTTTTGGACCGGCTTTCCCGGGGCAACGCCCGGTACGCCTTCAATATCCTCCGCGGCACGTACCACGACCGCGCGTTGTATGTTTTCGATTTCCATTACCAGACCGGTGCCGGCAAAAGCAAAAAGGAACATTACGCCACGATGCTGATGCTGGTGGTCGACGAAGCCTTCCCGCAATTCGTCCTGCGGCCGGAAACGTTCGGGGAACGCGTCGCCTCCGCCCTCGGCCTCACGAACGATATCCAGTTCGAATCCGCCGAATTCTCGCGCGCGTTCAGCGTCCACTGCACGGACAAAAAGTTCGCCTACGACGTCTGTAATCCGCAGATGATGGCGTACCTGCTCGACAACCCCGATCTCCAGGTCGAGATCCAGGGGCCGGTCATCTCCATGGCGTTCGAACCGCAATTGCCCGTGGAAAAGATCGAATTCAACTTGCAACGGCTCGCCCAGGTCCGTTCACTGCTGCCGGAATACCTGTTCGAAACCAAAAACACATGATCCCTTTTCTCATCGCCATCGCCATCGTCGTGGGCCTGCCCCTGCTCTACGTGCTGGTGCAGTTCAACCAGCTCGTCGGCCTTCGAAACTATATCCGCGAATCGTGGAGCAACATCGATACCGAACTCAAACGCCGCTACGACCTCATCCCCAACCTCGTCGCCACCGTCAAAGGTTACGCCGCCCACGAACGGACAGTGTTGGAACGCGTCACCGAACTCCGCAACCGTTGCGCCGCCAACCACGGTCCCGTCGCCGACCAGTCGCGCGATGAGGTCCAGCTGGTCGATGCCCTGAAACAATTGCTCGCCGTCGTGGAGAATTACCCGCAGCTCAAAGCCGACCAGAATTTTCTCCAGCTGCAGAAAGAGCTGGTCAACACCGAGGACCGCATCCAGGCCGCGCGACGTTTCTACAACGGCAACGTGCGGGATTATCGGAACAAATGCGAATCGTTCCCGAGCAACATCGTGGCAAACCTGTTCGGCTTCAAGGCTGAGGGCGATTTCTTCAGCGTGCCGCCGTCCGTCCGCGACGTCCCCGACGTGGATTTCGCCACGTAGCGTACGCCGGACCGCGGCTGTGTCCCGCGCGGCGCGGGATCAGCCGCAGCGCGTACCAACGCGAGACACCGCCGCTTCGCCAACCTCTTTGCTAAAAAGAGTTCTATAATGCAGCTCGAAAGCCCGCGCTACATCCGGCCTCCGCAAGAACCTTGTTTTATATACTGAAATCCGTTAACATCCCTTGCACAAATACGGGAACCGGGGTTAAAGTATGGATGATGAAACTCAGGTACGATCTGGCCGCCAAAGTGACGCCGGCGATGGTGCTTCAGGAAGCGCTGGCGAACCAGCATCGTTACAAGGCCGCGCCCCTTTTCTCAAAAACTGGGACTGGCAGTCTGTCGTCCGCCTCAACGAGCGACTCTGCGGGAGCGGTCGCGCGCAGCATGGCAAGAATTCGGAAACTCACGCAGCTTGCCAAAAAGAATGGGGCGAAGGCGTCCAAAACCAACGGACACTCCTCGAAACCTTAGACTGGCTCCGGTCGTACCACCGCAAAGCCCCGTTCCTCTTTTTTAACGGCAATACCTTTGCCGAAATCGCGCGCACCTTGACCGACGCCATCTTCGCCGAATTCTCCGTCATCCGCCGGCGCGAAGCCGCCTCCCTGGCCGCCCATTACGTCGCCGGTGTGCTCGATCGCGACGCCGTCATCCCCGCGCTCATCTCCCTCGCCGAAAAAGCCGACTTCAAACCCGGCGACCGCGTCAAAACCCTGCGCGGTTCCATGAGCGGCACCATCGTCCGCATCCTCAAAGACGGCCGCGTGAAATGGAAAACCGATTCGGACGCGGAGCTGACGGCCTTGCCGGAGAGCTTGCGGAAGGTGAAACGGAAATAAACACGGCCGATCACGAAGTCGCTATGATCAATAAAACGGGTTCGCCATCAGGTCCCCTCACCCCCTTGGGGGGAGAGGGTTAGGGTGAGGGGGCTGCATCGCACCCGCACTGCCGAAGCACGGGATTTTGCCCGCCAACTTCGCAGGCGATCCACTGATGCCGAGAAGCGACTCTGGCGCCTGCTCCGCGATCGCCGCTTCGAAGATTTCAAATTTCGCCGGCAGTATGCTTGCGGCATTTATTTCCTGGATTTCCACTGTGTCGAAGCAAAATTAGTGGTTGAACTCGATGGCGGCGGCCATGGCTTTCCGGATCAACGTGCCAAAGACGACACGCGAAACCAATTTCTCGCTTCAAAAGGAATCAAGGTGCTGCGGTTTTGGAATCATCAGATGCGCGGTGAATTGGAAACCATCCGGTTTGAGATCTGGCATGGATTGATGGCACGCATGGGACGAGTCGATGAGATCGCAGGATTTTTGGCAAAGCCTGACCCCTCATCCTGACCTTCTCCCCTCCGAAGGGAGAAGGAAACCGGAAGTGGATCCGCTATCGCATGACATTTGATAATCGGGATCGCGTCGATCGTATATCGTCGATCGTAAATCCCAAATGACTTTGAGGTGGATTTCACTCCATTTTCTGCGACACTCCTCACCGCATGAATCCGGTGCTGAAACTATTGCTCGAAGGCGGCAGCCTGAACACCGCGCAGATGGCGCAGGTGCTCCAGTTGTCCGAAGCCGACGTCAATCGCGAGCTCGACACGCTTAAAAAAAGCGGTGTCCTGCTCGGCGTCCGTCCGATCCTGGACCTTTCCCGCGAGGATTCGGGCGTCGTCCGCGCCGTCATCGAAGTCCGCCTGACGCCCGAACGCGGCGGCGGTTTCAACCGCCTGGCCCAGCGCCTGGCCCGGTTCGAAGAAGTCGAGTCCGCCTACCTCATGTCCGGCGGTTACGACCTCATGATCATCGTCAACGGCACCAGCCTGCAAAAAGTCGCGGCGTTCGTGTCGGAAAAACTCTCCACCATCGAAGGGGTCCTCTCCACCGCCACCCATTTCATGCTGCGCGCGTACAAAGAACATGGCTTCCTCATCGAAGCCCAGGCCGAGGAAACCGCGCGGCTCAAAGTCGCGCCCTGATCGAAGTTCGAGGTTTGAAGTTCGAAGTTCGAGGTCAAAATGGACAATTCAAAATTCATCGCCAAACACGTCGCCGGCCTGCCCAAGTCCGGGATCCGCGACTTTTTTGATATCGTGGCGAAGATGAAGGACGCCATCTCGCTCGGCGTCGGCGAACCCGATTTCGATACGCCCTGGCATATCCGCGAAGCCGGCATCTACGCGCTCGAAAAGGGCAAGACCCATTACACGTCCAACCTGGGCCTGATCGAACTGCGCCGCGGCGTCAGCAAATACGTCGAAAAACATTTCGGCGTCAGCTATTCACCTGAGACCGAAGTCCTCATCACCGTCGGCGTCAGCGAAGCGCTCGACCTCGCCTGCCGCGCCCTCATCAACCCCGGCGACAAGGTGATGTACCATCAGCCCTGCTACGTGAGCTATCATCCGGGCATCGTGCTCGCCCACGGCATCCCGGTCCCGGTGCCGACGTATGCCAAAGATAATTTTGCGCTCACGGTCGATGCCCTGCGCGCCGCGTATCAACCCGGCTGCAAGCTGCTCATGCTCAACCTGCCGTGCAATCCCACCGGCGGCACGTGCGATCGCGCGCAGATCGAGGCCATCGCCAAATTCGTCGTTGAAAAGGACATGATCGTCCTGAGCGACGAGATCTATTCCGAACTGACTTTTGAAGGCGTGCATACCAGCATCGCCAGCCTGCCCGGCATGAAGGACCGCGTGGTTTTCCTGCATGGGTTCTCCAAGGCGTTCGCGATGACCGGCTGGCGCATCGGTTATGCCTGCGGCCCGGCGACGCTCATCGATGCCATGATGAAGGTGCATCAATATTCGATGCTGTGCGCGTCGATCATCAGCCAGGAAGCCGCCATCGAAGCGCTCGCCCGCGGCGAAGACGAGATGAAAAAGATGCGCGACCAGTATCATCGCCGCCGCGATTTCATCGTCCGCCGTTTCAACGAGATCGGCCTGAAATGTCATCTCCCCCGCGGATCGTTCTATGCGTTCCCCGACATCACGAAAACGGGCATGAACGAAAAAGATTTTGCCATCGGCCTGTTGCAGGCGGAGAAAGTCGCGATCGTCCCCGGCTCGGCCTTCGGCGAAAACGGCAAGGGATTCTGCCGGGCATGCTTCGCGACCAGTTACGAACATCTGATCGAAGCCGGCAACCGCATTGAACGTCATGTACAGCAATTGGCGGCTAAAAAATGATATGGTAGGGCCGTGTTGCGCGCGGCCCTGACTTTGGCAAAGCCGCAGCTTTGCCCTACCACCAGGGATATGCCCTCACCCGAACAACCCATCTGGCAGCGCGATGCGGTCATCGCGCATACGCGGGTGCTCGCGCGCAGTTTCCGGAAATGGACCGGACGCGACCTGTTACCCGGGCTGTTCAATCCGCTGGGTTTGTCCCACCACATTTTTGAGGCCCCGTTCATCCTGGTTTCGCATGGCACCGAGGACGATCCGGTCCTCAACTACGGCAACCAGGCCGCGCTCGATCTCTGGGAGATGTCCTGGGACGAACTCACGCGCACGCCATCGCGGCTGACCGCGGAAGCGCCGAACCGCGAGGAACGCGCGCGACTGCTCGCCCAGGTCTCGCAACACGGTTTCATCGATAACTATTCCGGCGTCCGTATTTCGAAGACCGGCCGACGGTTCCGCATCGATAACGCCATCGTTTGGAACCTGTTGACCGACAAAGGCGAGCATTACGGCCAGGCGGCGATGTTCGATCGATGGGATTTTATATCGTAGCGCAGGCTTTCGAGCCTACGGGTCCCGAAACTTTCCAGTCTCGTTTTAGATGGATCACGGGCGCCTGCCACACAGACAGGACATCGCAAACAGTTTCCCTCTCCCTTCAATGGGGAGAGGGCCAGGGTGAGGGGTGAGAAAGCAGAACTGTCTTACGAAAATGTGGACCCCAACGATCGCAGAAACGTCTCACCCCTCATCCTTGATCCTTCTCCCCGTTGAAGGGAGAAGGAAATCGGATTGCACGATCGCAATTGTTCAGGACGAATACAGAAGCAGGAGAGATCGTAGAGTTTCGCTGAAAGAAAAAACTCTGCGTTCCTTCGCGATCTTTGCATCTCGGCGTTTATCCGGATTCCGAAGCGCTGCCCATGATGACGGGCACCATCCCGGGCACATTGAACATATGTTATAGTAGCACCGTCGAACCAATGCCTATGGATCCGAAATCATTCACAAAGCCGGGCGCGGAGGAGCTG
>Ga0070690_100000507_pt1 | contig 19529 bp, 30 predicted proteins | sample KBSS33HmetaG_FD_64671 | JGI IMG/M metagenome (GOLD analysis project Ga0070690, IMG submission 64671) | Switchgrass rhizosphere microbial communities from Kellogg Biological Station, Michigan, USA - KBS S3-3H metaG | ecosystem: Host-associated > Plants > Roots > Rhizosphere ... | reverse complement strand
GTGGACTGGCGCCTCGCACACGAAGGCTAACCCATATCTCATCGGCGAAGGCCGAACATGGGAGGAAGCATTCGCCTGCGCTGACAAGCGCGAGGCAGCAGGTCTTCCTCCGTTACGCGAAGGATTTTTATGATCAACCTCATCGAACGGCTAATGCACGAGCGTACGGACTGGCTCGAGTACCTTGCGAACGACCTACATATCGCGGTCGTTCGCGACGGCACGCTAGCCTCACTCAAGTACAACCAAATCGAGTCGCCGATGGCAAACCCGCTGGTTCAGCAATGCCGCGGCATGGTCGTCGACGTCGAGCGTCGCAAGGTGCTCGCATGGCCGTACAACAAGTTTTGGAACCACGGCGAGGCGCTCGCAGCACCGGTCGATTGGGCGACCGCACGCGTTCAGGAGAAGCTCGATGGCTCGCTCATCATCGCGTATCACGACCGCGACCGGTGGCACGTTGCGAGCAGCGGGCACCCAACGGCCGGCGGTTCATTCGGAACGGAGACGTCCACATTTCGTGACGCGTTCTGGACGCTGGAACGCGAGCTCGGCATGGACGTCAGCCGACTAGAGCCAACGGTGACGTTCATGTTCGAGCTGTGCCATGCGCCGAATCGCGTGGTGGTGCGGCACGAGCGTCCGCGGCTAGTCATGCACGGCGCGCGCGACATGGTCATGGGACGCGAGCTCTCGCGCATCGAGCTGGAGATGTTCGCGCGCGCAGCGCGGTGCGAACTGGTTGACGAGTACCAGATCTCCTCCATCGCGGACTGCCTAGCCGCGGCGGAAGCACTCGATCCTCTCAAGCAAGAAGGGTTCGTGGTCGTCGATGAACACTTCAACCGCGTGAAGATCAAGAGCCCGCGCTATGTCATTCTTCACCACCTGAAGGGCGAAGCGACGCCGCGTCGAGCGATCGAGCTCTGGCAGACGGGCGACACCGACGAGCTGCTTAACAGCTTTCCAGAGTTCCAGCCCATCATCCAGCCCGTTCAGGACCAGCTCAAGCGCATCGCCGAATGGTGCGTTAAGGACTTTGCAGACCACACCCCGTGCGCAGACCGGAAAACCTTCGCGATGGCCGTGAAGCACCGCCCGTGGGCTAGCGTGCTGTTCAAGATGCTGGGCGACTGGCAGGACGGGATCGGCGTCAACCATCCAGACGTCGAAGCGGCCAAGGCGATCATGCGGAAGTCGACCACCGCTGCCCTGGAGAGGATGCTAGCAGGATGAGAGTCGTGTGTTCGTCACATGGCGTATCGGCGTGCGTCGTATGCATGACTGATGACTTTCATCACTGGCTCGACGAGTTAGCGGATACTCGAGCCAAGCTCAAGGCCGAGCGCGGGCCGGAGCTCGACGCGAACTGGCGCGACATTGGAGGCGAGGGATGAGCGACAAACGTATCCCGGCATCGATGACATGCGAGTGCTGCGGTAAGCCGTGGTCAGAGCATTGGGGATTCAATTGCGACCAACCTTACGCGGAGCGCAAGTTCAAGCCGCTTCTCGCCGGGATTTACCCGGCGAATCGTGGCGCCGAATTTTGTCCTGAGTGCGATAAACGGTGGTCGCTTTGTGGTTGCCATCCAGCTATCGAAGCGGAGGACGACGCCCGCATCGAAGCGATGCGCCATGCGTATGAGTTGTTCAGCGTCAAGCTCGATCGCCTGTGTCCACGCCCGCCATGGTGGCGAATGCTTTCGCGCAGCCGATGGGAGCGCCAGTACCGAGAGCTCAACGAGCAGCTACGCGCGATCCGCGCTCTTGGAGGATGGTGATGAGGCGCCGTCTCGACTCAGAGCTCTACGACGTCACCGTGCGGCCGCATCACTACTTAACCGTCGTAAATGACAAGCTGATGCTTGATGATCCTCCAAACGCGCTCTACGACGACGCGCTTTGGGCCGAGCTCGAAGAGGCGCGCGCTCGCTTGCGCGTGGTTCAGGATAAGGTGGTAGCTGCGTGCGTCGCGGAACCGCTAGACTCCGTCGAGATACGCATAGGGCGCCAGCTTGACGCGCTGATGAGAAAAGCGCAGTGGGATGAGGCTGACTGTTCGCAATGGAAGGCGTTGGAACATGACCTTCGCGAGCATGCCAAGACCATAACGAGGAAACCATGACCGAAGACGTTGAGCATCGCGTAGAGCTATCGAATGCCGGTACGTACCATGGTTGGTACTGTACGTGTGGCAAGACGTCGCGTTATCTCCTTCCATTCTGGAAGGCTGCGCGCAACGCACGGGCGCATGAGAACAAGGGCAACCGCGAGCGCAAAGGAGCGATGGGCAAGAAGCCATGACACGTAACGAGTCGACCAAGCCAAGCGAAACGATCTTCGTGTTTGGTAGCAACGAAGTCGGACGTCACGGAAAGGGTGCGGCGCTAGAAGCGCGGCGTGTCTATGGTGCGCAATACGGCGTCGGCGAAGGTCGCACTGGCAACGCCTATGCGATCCCGACTAAGACAGGCGACCTCAAGCCGCGGTCGCTTGCGGCCATCCGCGCATCCGTGGAGACTTTCAAGACGTACGCACGCGAGCGTTCCGATCTCACATTCCTTGTAACGCGCGTAGGCTGCGGTTTGGCAGGATATCGCGATGAACAGATCGCGCCGATGTTCACTGACGTGCCTAACAACTGCCTTATGCCGGTAGAATGGATGAAGCATCGATGACCAGGATCTGCATTGTAGGTGGCCCACGGAGTGGCAAGACTACACTGGCGCAAAGGGTCGCCGCTGAAGAGACGCCGAAGTATCGCGGCATGCAGCGGGGCCCGTTGCACATGACCGATAGTCTCATCGAGCAGTGCAAGCACCTCGGTAAGGACGCGTGGTCAGAGGCGTCGCGCATCGCTAGCATGTGGCTTGACCGGCCAGGCCCATGGATCATCGAAGGCGTAGCCGTCTGCCGAGCGCTGCGGAAGTGGCATGCGGAGCATCCGGACGCTGCACCGCCCGTAGACCGCATCATTCGCTTGACCAAGCCACACGTCGAGCTATCGAAAGGGCAGGTGACCATGGCGGCCGGCGAGGAAACTGTCTGGCGCGAGATTAAGCCGTGGCTTATGAAGCATGGCGTGGCGATCGAGCTCACTCCAAGCGCTAACCGTAACGCGCTGATTAGTGGTAGCGACATCGTCGAAACATTCGATCCTGCCCAACTCGCGCGCGAAAAGGCGGCATCTCGTGCAGAGGATGCGCGAGCGATAGCGAGCGGCGAAAAAACCGTCGAACAACTACGCGCAGAAAACAGCTCGTTCGCGTTTCCTAGAGACCGCATTCGCATCGACTTCCCTAAGAAGTACTAGCCCAAACGCTCGCAACATCCCAGGAGCACATCAATGATTACCAAGGAAGCTCGTATGAGCGGCCACGATCGCACCGTCGCGCACGCAGGTTCGACGCTTACCCGAATCGCGGCATACCCGTTCCAGCCACGGCGGTACAAGAAAACGTGGGAGCCGTTCGATCCGGTGCCATGCAAGCACGGAACGCCGTGGACGGAATGCTTGGTTTGCTCGCCACGAGGTCAGCGATGATCGACGGTGATCGCGTTGTCGTCGTGGCTGGAGAGCATGCCGGACGCACCGGTGTTATCGACAACTTCGAGGCACAGCGGGTGGCCATAAAAAAGATAAAAGTTCTCACGGCGGCCACACGTCAGCAGCTGCTCGCCTCGTTAAGTGTGCGCGAAGGCCACGCTAGGGTACGACTGGATGCGGAAAGCGGTCAGCCATCGCGCGATGGAATGCCAGGGCAAGGCGGCCGTGGTGGTTGTCACGCTATCATTCCAATGGCGTGGTTAGTTGACGTACGCATGCATGAGCCGCCGACGTTCGGTTAGGTTCGCCCCGCGCCACTGCACCTGCGAAGGTTGACACGTGGACGCAGCATCGATGGCATCGCTGATCACGGCAACCCAGGGCAGAGTGCGCCGCGCGTGGCTCTCAACCGTCGCGCACCTGCGCGAGGTCAACACGGCTGATGGGATTGAGCTCAGCCTGCACCGGACGTTCGGGCACGAGCCGCTGACCGGCCTACAGGATGCTGGGCGTCGCTGGGCCGCTGGTCGGCATGGCGCGTACGTGGCGGCGGGCCAGACCACGAGCCGGTGGATCGACAATCAACTGCAGATCGCGCGCAAGGCGTTCCCGGTCTTCGATGCGCAAGAGCCGCCCGCCGTGCGCTGGGCGCAGCAGAACCAGCTCGACGGCATCCGCGAGGTCAACGATGACACGCGCGCGATGATCCACGAGGTGCTCGTCAACGGCGCGCGCTCGGGCGCAAACCCGCGCGTGCTCGCCTCGCAGATCCGTGATTCCATCGGGCTCACCGACTACCAGATCGGCATCGTCGAGAACTACCGACACCAGCTTGAGAGCGGGGAATACGCGGCGGCACTGCAACGCGAGCTCTCGCACGGGCAGTCTGACCGCGTAATCGCGGCGGCGCTGCGCAACGAGACGACGCTCACGCAGGCGCAGATCAACAAGGCCGTGGACCGTTACCGCGCTAACATGGTGCGTTACCGGGCGGAGGTCATCGCGCGGACCGAAGCATTACGCGTGGCGCATCAGGGCAGCGACGAGATGTATCGCCAAGCCATCGCAAGCGGCGACCTCAAAGCAAGCGATCTCGAGCAGGAGTGGCACATCGCGCCACTTCCGAACGTTCGGGATTCACACAAGCCGATGGATGGCCAGACGCGCGCGTTCGGTGAGTCGTTCGAGTCCGGCGACGGGGTGTTATTGCGCTACCCCTGTGACCCAGCGGCGCCCGTTAAGGAGACTGCGCAATGTCGATGCGTGAAGACCACGCGCATCATCTCGGTGCCGCTGCGACCGGTGGCAATCGCGCCGGAATCCGAGGCAGCGGATGACCTCGAAAAAGCTAGCTGGGATGAGGGTGCCCATCCTCGCGATGAGCAGGGGCGGTTCTCGGAAGGCGATGGCGGGGGTTCTGAGGCGCCAGCAAGCGACGAAGAACGTGCTACCGCAGCGGGCGCACTGCAGTCGCGAGAGTTCGTGACCGAGCACGCATCCCGCCTTAGCGCGGCCGGCGACGAGGTCCGCGCGGCGTATCCACGGCATGAGCAAGCAACCGACGCGGTGCATGCAGAGGCGCAGGCAGCGATCCAGCATGAGGCGGTGCGCATCGCACGCGAGAGTGCGGCGCACGGCGGAGACGCCGAGCTGAAGGACGCTGCCGCGTTCGCTCGGGATAGTATGCGTCGCGATGGAGGCTCGCTCGGCGAGCAACATGCTGCCGCGATGGACGCCATCGCGAACGGCAAGGATGATCGCGCGCATACCGCAGAGCAGCGTGCAGCAGAAGACGCAGCCATTTCTGCGGGGCACGTCTCGGACGCGCCGCGATCTATAGCTGATGCCTATGAGGCTGGCGTGGCCGATCGCCAGCGCGAAATCGATGAACGAGCCGCGACCATTGACCAGGCTCACAACGAAGCCGCAGACGCGGTAGCGGCGCTTCGCGAGTACGCCAGCGATGACCACGATCACCTGTCGCTCGATCTGCCGGATCTTGTCGATAGCTTCGATCAGACGCACGCAGCTTTTTCCGATGTAACAACGTCATCGGTTGATGTGGCCTGGCATGATCGCGAGTCTAAGTATGAGCGTGACGTCACTCAGCATGAGGCGCCGCTTCATCCCGACATCGCGGATCATGAAGGCCAAGCCGGGCACGCGCCGCATCCCGACCAGCGCGAGGATAGCGCGTCGCTCACCGACGAACAGTACAGCGCGCATCTTGCCGAGCACGAGGCGTGGCATGCGGGCGCGATGGCTCGATACCAAGCCGATCTCGCTGCCCATACGGCCGAGTTCAAGCGCCGCGCTGACGCCGCGCAGACCGCGCTCGAGCGCCTTGCCGAAGCGCAAGTCTCGTCAACAGCCGCGCTCAAAGCTACCTATAAGGAAGGGCACGCAGCCGCGAAAGGGGCATCGAACAAATTGGACGACCTCGAAGAACGTGGAACGGTGGTCAACGAGCCGGCGTTTGCGCATCATCCACGCGACGAAAACGGAGACCTAATCGACGAACATGTTGCAGAAACGCATGCGAACGCTCATAGCGCAGCCGAGTCGATGCTCCAGCACGCGCGAGACCGCGTCGATAACGCGTCGGAACGAGATCTGAGCGATGTGCTTGCTGCGTTGCGCGAGGAGACCAAGTCTACTAACGCGACGATCCGCGAGCTATCGAGGATCACCGGACGGAAGCCGGCGGTGGCACGGCCGAAACGTTGACGATGTGGTACGTTCGGCGCATGAGCGAAGAACGCGAAGCCGACCTCGACGGTATCCTTCATGTGACCAGCGAGTCGTGCTGCAAACGTGGTGAATTTGCACCTTCGGGTGCACACAGCATGCCCAGATGTTGTGGGCGCGTCCACTTCGCGGGCGGCTACCTCGGCATGATGTACCTTTGCGAGGAGTGCAAGGCCGACGCTCGATGCTGGGCACCGCGTGGGACGTACCGAACCGATGACATGACCGATGGCGTTGGCCATGCTGGATCGCTCGTTATTCCAGTTGGTTCATAGGTCGTCGTGCGCGCACGTTTCTCCGGTACACGAAGCCATGTGCCGGAGAATCAACGGCGTCGCGCTCGCGCGCTTGGGAGGACGGCGTCCGGTGCCCAGCGCTTGATTGCGAGCAAAGTGGCGAGCATGGCGATGATGGCGCAACCGGCGAGCCACATCGGAACGAGCGCAGCGCTGGCACCGACCATCGCTCCTATGAGATAGCGCTCCCATGAGCGCTGTCCACGCAACTCGACGAGCGCGAGCGATTCGCGTGGCGCGTTACTAAGCCCGGGCGTGGCCATAGTCGACATCGGATCGCTGACGATATCTGCGTAGCCATTCGCCCATGATTCAAGATTCGCGAGCGCGGTCGTAATGCTGCGACGGCACTCCCAGCAGAATTCCGCGTGCGCTCGATAACGAGGATAGTCGTCTGGGCCTGGATGAAATTCTCCGCGCTCGTCGCGGTACCCTGTCGGCGGTGGTCGTTCCAGGATCTGTTTGCCGCAACGCCGCGTCATCGCGCAGACCTGAAGCGTTTCGCCGCACTGTTGGCACAGACCATGTGCGCTCATGCGCTCGCAACGTGGGCATAGCTCGCCAGTACGACCGGTCAGCGCCGCGTTGCAGCGCTCGCATCTTGCGGTCACGATGGCCTACCTGGCTTGCCGCAGTGGAAGCAACGTTGCGCGAAAGCAGCGTACCCTTCATGATCGCCCACGACGACCAGCGGCCCCACGAAGAAGCACCGATGCTCGCGCTTGCGTGGCGGGTTGCTAAGACCTTGGTTAAGATCTGGCACGCCTTGCTTGGTTAGCTTGCGTTCGTTCATGTGGTTAGTCTTCCAACACTGCGATGCGCTTCTGCAGCTCCTTCTCCGACAGTTCGCTGAGCTGGCCGGCCTGCTTCTCGGCGAGGATGCCAAAGGTCAGGGATCTCGGTTCAGGGAAGATTGCGAGCGTCCAGTCGCATAGATGGAGCGAGGCGCGAAGCGCCGTTTTCCATCGCATACGCTCCTCCGGGTCATCGGGACACCACGGCAACAAACCGGCAAATGTGCCAGCTTGAAGTTCGGCCCACCACGGCGGTGTCTCGCCGGTTAGGATCCGGAATGCAAGCATCGCGTTACGAACGTTGCGAAGTACGTCGGGGCTCATCTAGACCAACCTACCATGCATTGCGTCCTGACGTCGATCTTGCAAGCACGTTGACGACGTCATATTATCCGCTGATGGACGAATCACTGCTCGAGCGTTTCGGCATGCGCGACCTTCCACGAGATGACATCTCCGGGACAACGCCGAATGGGCTCCCGCTATCCCTTGCGATCTCGAGCGTGGCGCAGCATTTCGAGAGCATGGCGAAGGACATCATCGAAGCGTGCCCGCGGTCCCCTGACCGTACGCTCGCTCTGCGCTCCTTGCTTGACGCGCGCCACTATGCCATCGTCTCGCTGCTCTATCCGGTCGAGGTTGCGCGATGAGAGGCATGAGAGGCACACTGAAGGCAGCGGACGTCAAGGTGCTCGGCGTATCAGGTTCGGCCGTGTGGATCGCCGTGCTCAACCGTTTCGCGGGCAAACGCGATCGGTTCACTCTGTGGTGCATGTGCGGAGATCGCGTCGAGCGCAGAGGTTGCGAGCTACCGCTTGGACAGTGCCGACGCATCGCCAAGGAAGCCGGTGCACTATGAGCGAGACCTTCGACATTGAACGTGCCAACGACCGCAGCTATACTCCACCTGCGCCGTGGACCCTATGGTGCTTCGCCTCTAACTCGTGGACCTGCATCGAATGTCAAGCCGGCGCATGGATGGGCGTGCATCGAGACGACTGCCAGACCACGGACGCATGCAGCAAGAAGTACGATGCGCTTATTACCAAGGAAGTTGGTGGATCGTACTTGTCAACGACCGGCACCAAGACGATCGCGCTTGCGCATGCTGCAACGCCGGTGGGCACGCTAAGTTCCGCAGCCTTGGCGCCGATCGCCGATGTCGTCAATCTTGAGTTTCCGATGCCGTCCGTGCGATGTCAGGACTGCCCGCGGGGACCGGCGGCGTCAGGTCGGGACGGCGCGTGGACCTGTACAGCGTGCGGCGCGAAAGCTGGACCGTGGCGCGTTTCGAAGGAAGTACCGAAGATTCACATCACGAACCACTTCGACTCTAAGAAAGTTCTGGCCGCGCTATCGTCCGACGAAGCACAGCGACTGATCCGCGAGTCGATCGCACGTGCGGTTCCACAGCGCCACACGACGTTCGACGCGCGATGCATCGTCGACACTGCGGCGCACGTTCCAGTCGCTGATTCCGGCGTTCCGCGCTTCTCTGGCCGTGGGATGTCGTGGCTATATGTCGGATTCGTAGCCGTGCTTATTGTGATCGCGTGGTTGATGCGATGATCGGAGACGACACGCTCGAGGTTGTTCTGCGCATGCTCGGCGTCGACCCGGACATCATGCACACGCATCAGACGATTCGTGCAGACACGACAGGCGGAAGACAGGCGGCTCGACGAGTGTTGCGCCTAATGGATCGGATTCGTCGTAGGCAGCTCTCGCGCGAGGCGGCAGCGCTTGGGTACTGGACACCGGGCGGCGAGGGCTAGCAAGTCATCGGCAGCGCATGGTAAGATCATGCAGCACCGCCGCGGACCGGGCTGGAACCCCGAGATTCCGTACTCCGTCAAACGACCCTCGAAACGACCTCCCTGGTTACGGGCCGGCCGCGAAAGCGGTGCGGAAACGGTCGGCGGTGCGCCATCTTGTGCTATCTCTCGTCGGGTGTTTCGTTCGCCCCTGCGGTCGGCTCGGAATCGACCAGCATACGCCTACCTGGGCGGCAATCCGTTCACCCGCCGCAGCGCACGCGCTGGCCATCGGCAAGGTCGGGCGCCGACGCATAAAAGACGTACAACGCGCCATATGGGACATCGACCTCAAGCCCGACGTGGTCAGCATCGCATCCGGTGGCCGGTGGCAAGCCGCCGTGCGTAGCTAGGCGCTGAATCTGGGTGATGGGCGCCAGCATGCTTGGGTGGACCCCGCCCGCGGCATCATCGTTGACAGTGATCTCGGACGGACCGCGATGGGTCGTGGCATCGAGTAGGAGCCACTGGATCGCCGTGGTGTCCACGGTGACGCCGGCCGTCTTGGACGCGATCACCGCGCTCGAATCGATGGCCTCCCATGAGGGACCGCCGAAGTGCGTGATGACCTGGTGGGGGTTGCCGTCGCGAGTGAACAGCTGTGCGAACGGGATCGCCGCAGAGAAGCTACCGTTTGACAGGCAGGTATAGCGCTGGCTCCCCTCGCTCACATCGAGGGCAAAGGCGACAGTAGCCGTAGCGGCTGGCGCCAGCGTCGCGGGCGTTGACGGGCAAGCGAACGGCGTCGCTAAAGCGGTTCGGTGGACCGAGGTTGTCGTGGTGGGGGTGCAAGCGATCAGAGAAAGTACGATGAGATATTTCATCTGCGCTACCTTGCGTGTTACGGCGTCAACGTCAACAGGGCGCAACGATGACCGGCCGTGATACGGTTGCTGATAGTCGCGGCAGGAGCGCCGCGTATCCGTTCTGGCAGGCTGATTTGCCCCACAAGTCAACCGATACGAAGCTTCGTGCATGGCATCGCGCGCGAAGCTGACCCTCAACGAGCTCAAGTTCATCAGCCTTGTCGACAATCCGGCCCAGCAGACCGCGAAGGTGTTGCTGGTCAAGCGTGATAAGGGCGACGAGGTAACGATCACCGCGCAGGCGCGGGTCATGAAGGTCGGCCCTGGGGACAACCCGCTGATCTACTGCTGGGCGTTCACGTGCACCGATGAGACCGGCCAGCCCTACCATGACCTCCAGGGCGACGCGATCAGCCCGGACTTCATCAAGGCGGCCGAGACGTTCATGGCGTCCGGTGCGGCCAGCGATGAGATGCACGACGAGAACGCGACCGGCCGCATCGCCTTTGCGTTCCCAATGGATGCCGACATCGCCAAGGCATTCTTTGGTGACGTCGCCGGCGGGCTCATCAAGACCAGCGGCCTCATGATCGCGGTGCGCGCTTCTAAAGACGCGCTCGCAAAGGTCCGCTCCGGTGACTACACCGGGGTCTCCATCGCCGGAACTGGAACGCGCGAGGTGCTCGAGAAGGGTAAGTCCAAGTGCACTGGATGTGGGACCTATCAGACCGCTGAGGCGATCACTTGCACGAAGTGCGGTGGCAAGGTGGCCATGCTCAACGCCAAGGCTGAGCCGCAGCCACAGCCCGATGCTAGCAAGACGGTCCATGTCACCGTAAAGAACAACCCGGATCCAGCCACGATCGCTGCAGCCTTGGCATCGCCTGCCGGCCAGGCTGCGCTCGCGAACGCACTCAAGGCAAAGCGTCGTAAGGGGAAGCCGGCCAAGCCGGAAATGGCGGCAGCGACGTCAAGCGAAGGCACTGGAAATGGTTGTGGCGCTTCGAAGCGTAATGTCGCGAAGCACGCCGTAATGACTTCGGTTACGGAAGGGCACCAGCACGTCATTGATTTGCATGACCCATCCGATAGCTGGTCGGACATGCTTTCGACCTCGTACAACACGGCGGAGGGGGCAACGGAAGGTCACTCGCATGTCTGGACCTACGACCGCACGACCGGCGCAGTGACCATCGGTCTCGATAGCGGCCACACGCATACCGTGACCGACTTGGTGCCGGCTGACGTCATCGCGGAGGCCAATGCGGAACACAACGACGATGATGACAAGTCATGTGCGCCTGTCGCTATCGAGGACGAGCCGAGCAGTGGCAAGACCGTGGTGATTGTCGCGCGTGCGCCGGAAGCGAATTCGCCCCCCTCTAGCACGGAGCCTACGGTCAAGGGCGAACCCAAGGAGCCATCGCCGATGAGTGTCGATACCCACCTTCAACGAATCGCGGAACTCGAGGCGGCGAAGGCGCGCCTCGAGAAGGTCTGCACGCTGACCGATTCCCAGCGCGCCCACTTCACTACCCTGAGCACCACCGACGGTGATGTGTTCCTCAGCAAGTCGCAGCGCGAGCGCGACTTCATCGTGGAGGAGATCCGCAAGGCTGACCAGGTGGTCTACACGTCCAAGACTGACGGCCGCGTTTATCGCAAGTCAGATGACGCCGACAAGATTCGCATGGCGCAGCAGATCGACAAGCTGTCGGAGGAGCACGCGCTCGCGAAGGCGGCCGAGCGGGCGGCGACCTTCGCCAAGCGCGGCGACGAGATCCTCAAGAACTTCCCGGTTGGCGCGAAGAAGAACCTTCGCGGTCGGATGATGAAGGCGCTCAACGCCGAGTTTACCGATGCAGCCGAGTACGAGGAGGCGGAGACTGCGCTCAAGGCGCATGACAACGCGATGGGGCTGCTCGGCATTCCCGTTGGCATCTCCGGGAGCGGCGATGACGCCACCCCGGTGGCCAAGGCCCAGACCGCGTTCGAGAACGCCGTACGCAAGTTCTCCGAGCAGAACAATATCTCGTATGCCGAGGCGCTCGAGCGCGGCACGGCGAGCGATCCGACCATTCGCCAGCTCTATAACAACCTCGCCAACGCGGCCAACTAGGGAGCTGAGCCATGGCATTCGATTGCATGAACCCATTCTCGCTGCCGGCGTCGACTGATCTGTCGGCGTCGCAGTACTGCGCTGTCACGATCGACAGCAACGGCAACCTCGCACTGCCTTCTGCTGGTGGTCAGGTTATCGGCATCCTCTATACGCAGCCGAACGCCCTCGGCAAGGCCGGTGAGGTTTGGGGCGGTGGGTCTGGTGTCCGCAAGGCCAAGTATGGCGGGTCGGTTACGGCCGGCCAGGCACTCAAGGTCGACGCCTCGGGCCGGTTCGTTACCGCGCTTGCGGCTGACGTCGCGCTTGGCTCGGCCATGGCTGTCGCGGTCGATAGTGGCGCGGTGAACGAGATCCATAGCGTCATCTTCTTCGGCGGCGATTCGGTTGTCGCTTCGGTCGGTGGTGTCGACGACATCGTGCTCGGCACGACGGCGCCGAGCGGCATCACGGAAGTCACGTACGTGCAGACGACCGGGACGAAGACCGGCGTGCTACCGAACGGACTGTTTGTGGGCCAGAAGAAGCGGATTATCCAATCGGTCGCGTCGACCAGCCCGGTCGGCACCATCACCGGTGCGTTCCAGACCCTGGCCGGCGTCGCGGCCACAACCCTCGCTCTCGGCACCGCGGTCGCGACGATCGCTGACTTCGTGTGGGTCGTCGGGGCATGGCGCGCCACGAGCGCTATCACCGGAACCGGTTCGAGCCTCACGTAGGCATCAGGAGCAATGCAATGAGCCTCAGCAATTTCGCCCATCGCGACCCCATGGCGTCGCGCTCCAGCCGGTTCCAGAAGGACTCTCCGGATCCGAGCACCGTCTTTGTGCAACCCGCGCTGACGACAATGTCAGTCGGGTTCATGCTCAAGCCGGAAACCTTGATAGCCAACCGGCTATGCCCGTCGGTGCCGGTCACGATCCAGAGCTCGAAGTACGCCTCGTTCCCGCGCGGCTACTTCTTCCGCGACGACATGCAGAAGCGCGCCGATGGCGCCGAGTCGGCCGGCGGCGGCTTCAATGTCGACTGGTCGAACTCGTACAGCGCCGACGTCTACGCGTTCCACACGGACCTTGGACCGCAGGCGCGCGCGAACGCGCAACAGGTCGACCTCGATCGCGCAGGCACGATGTACTGCACGAACAAGGCGATGCTCAAGCGCGAGTCGCTGTTCCTCGGCACCTTCTTCAAGACGGGCGTGTGGAGCACCGAGATCGTCGGCGTCAACTCCGGCGGCGGAGGTCTGGCCGACACGACGCTGACCTGGACCGATGCGGCGGCCAAGCCCATCAAGCAGATCAAGGCGGCGATCCGCAAGCAGCAGACGGCGGCCTCCGGCTATAAGCCCAACAAGGCCACCTTCTCGCCTGACCTGTGGGATATCTTCTGCGAGCATCCGAACGTCGTCAGCCGCATCAACGCCGGTCAGACGCCGGGCGGCCCGGCTGAAGTGACCACGCAGATGGCGGCGGGCTGGCTCGGCCTCGACGAGGTTCTCGTTGCGGAGTCGGTGAAGACCACCAGCGCGGAGAACAGCTCGAACACCGGCGTCGGTGACACATTCGACTTCATCGCGCCGAGCGGCCAGCTCATGCTGACCTACACGCCGAAGGCACCTGGCATCATGGAGCCGTCTGCCTTCTACTTCTTCGACTGGGTGGCGGATGGCATGGTCGGCCAGTTCGGCAACGCCGTGTCGCGCTGGTTCATTCAGGAGCGGAAGGCGCTGCGGTACGAGATCGAGATGGCGACCGACGCCAAGAAGATCAGCGCCGACTGCGGAACGCTCATGCGCAACTTCAATACGGCGGCGTAATCATGCGCGTTCCTTACCAATACGGCACGGAGGCGGTGGCGGCGACGCCGTTCACGTATCTTGGCAAGACCGTGGCCAAGGGGAAGCCGTTTATGTATCGCGAGCTCGGCATCATCGACCTCGACCTGCACGGCTTGTGGCGCGCGGAGAAGATCGAGTTCACCGGCAAGCCGTACCCGACTGCGCCGGAGAAGCCTGTGCAGTCGCCTGGAGCATCTGCGCAGGCCGCACCGCCGGTTCCGATGAAGGCAGCGGCGCCGGCACAGGCGCAAGCCCAGCGGCGCTAATGCCTGGCGCGAAGGCGCGTGAGGTCGGCGATGCGATGCGCGCGTATGTCGAGGCCGCGCACCGCGACGTAACCGTTGCGATCACGGCCAGGCTCATCGAACTGTGTCCAGTGGATACTGGTCACGCTCGCGCCAACTTCGTGCCCGGGATAGGTGAGCCGCCAGTCGGTGAACAACCAAGTGGAGCACAGCAGGCTGGGATCGCCGCGATCGCAAAATGGAAGCTAGGCGACGGCGAGATTAACATCACCAATAACGTGCCGTACATTGACCGATTGATCGCAGGATCAAGCCAACAGGCCCCAGCCGGCTGGGATCTTCGGGCCATCGACTTCGGCGTTCAGGAAACGCAGCAGAAATACGACGGGCTCACGATTACGGCGTCATCTGGCGTTCCAGGTCTCGTGGGACCGAGCGTAACGATCACCGCGAGCGAGTAGCTACTTACCTGCGATCACGTAGACGCTTCCAGCTGCGTGTTTCACTGAATGCGTCGAAGCTCGCCGGGCTTTTTCTGCACGGTATACAATGAGCCATCTGGCTTGACCGAAATGAATTCGAGCACGCGGCAACCCTCCACGACCACTCCGGTGGCCTCGACATCGCAGCTTCCCTCGACCGCATCGAGCCATCTCACGCGCGATCCGGGCGCGAAGTCAGGCTGCACGCCTGCAATGAACATGTCCATCGTCAAGATGCGCGTCGGGCAGACCCACATGTTATGAAACTTAGACAGTAAAAGTTCACGGAGCGATGGTTCAGAAGGATGGACATCGTTGCGACCGAACCAGACACGCGGATCGGTGACACGGAACATCCCGTCCTCGTATTCTTGGATGACGTACCCGCGTTTGTCTTCGGTAATGTCGTCGATAACGTGCACGTACTTGCCGAGCCAGGCGATCGCAGTCAGATGGGCTAGTCGGTCTTCGTTGGTTGCCATGCGCCACGTTGGCACGCAGAGATGACAACGTCAACGTTGTTCGGCAACTGGAAACTCCTGACGCTGCAAGCCCGGCGGGAACCGATGAGCATCGTGACAGAGCTCGCCGTCCACCATAATCTGCTTGACAAACAGTGGGGTCTCAGCCTCGGTGCACTGCTCGGCGATCGAGTGAAACCACGCTGCGTCGGCCGGACGAGCACCGCGTCCGCTTTCGCAGCCGACGACGACCCAAGAAACTCGCGGCCCGCCTGATAGCCCGTGCTCGCCGTCGCGATAGTAGGCATGGCCACGTAGCGCGTCGTAGCAGGTGGCGCCTTCACGGTCGTACCATGATCCGTCGTTCAGGCAGGCAAGATCGAGCGGGCCGAGCAGCGGCTCACAGTTCAACCAATGCACGACGGCCGGCGTCGAGAGCAGGTCAGCGATGCGAGAGTTGGCGGCGTCTTGATCCTCGACCGACACACCCAGGTGAACGTTTGGCAGCGGCCAAGGCACGCCTAGATACACCCGGTCAGCAGGCGACACATCGGGATGCTGATCATCGACATGGTTAATGCACCATGCACCGCCGTTATTCGTGGTGCCAGCTTGCTCGGCTATCCATTCAAACCACTCGCGCATACGCTTCGGTCGCTTTGTAAGCACCTGGAAAATATGCTGCGGAGACGCAGCCATCACGCCAAATACCGCCGCGATCTGCTCGTTAGTGAACGCCTCGTCGAACAGGTCGCGGATCGGGTCCACAAAAATGCGGCATGGCTTGCGCCACATTAGCGGCTCCGCGAGCCTCTCCGGCACGAAGCGCCATTCGCCCGTCCAACGCTGCCCGTTGGGATTCCACACCTTGGAGGCCCACTGAATCTTCGTGTCTGCCATCTGAGCACGGTACACGTGTCGGTTGACGACGTCAATCATCCATCTCGAAATCCCGGGACCGTTCAGTTTGACGTGGTCAGCTATTGCAATCAGCGCCATGTACGGCGTACGGTTCAATTATGGCAAGTGATCCGGCCAAGTTAGCGTTGATTGTTGGAGACGATCTCGCCATGCGCGTGTTAGCCGCATGGGCATGTGCAGACGTCAAGCTTGACGACATCGAGCATCCCGATGCGGTTAAAAAGATCGCCAAACTTGCCGGAGTGAGCTTGAACGATGTGAGGAAACTGCTCAGACGCGTGCTCGCGACAGGCTGCCTTATCGACGGAGACGTGAGCGAATGGGCCGATCGCATTCTGCAGGAACGCGTGCGCACTGGTGTCAAAGGCAAGGGTTGGAAGTCGTGAACGGCATCAGAATGGCGCGGACCGAAAAGCGTCGGCTCTCGGATCTGCTAGTCGATGAGGAGAATCCGCACGCGGCGAAGCCGAAGAATAGGGCAGCGCTAGCCGCGAGTATCAGGACGTTTGGCTATGTTGATCTGATTGTTGTCAACGGGCGCACTAATCGTGTTGTCGGTGGACACAAGAGATTGCAATGCTTGCTTGAAGCCGGAGTCGAAGAGGCCGATGTAGTCGTCGGCGATTGGACCGATGCAGAAGCCCGCGCCCTCGCTCCAGCTCTATCTGAACTGTCTCTCGCAGATTTCACCGAGCTTCGACTCGATGGCCTCCTAAAGCAGACCAATTCTGCGCCGGTTTCGGCCCAAGAGGTCGGGCCGGTGGCTGACGAGTTCTGGATCTCCATGCGAGGCCCGCTGCCATCGCAGCCGGATGCGCTTGAGGCGCTGAAGATGGCGCTAAAGGCAATCGCTGGGGTCACGGTCGAGATCGGGATACTCAAGCGATGATCGCCAGCACGAAGACCGACAACCGACCGGCGGCGCATGCTGCGAAGCTAAAACTCCGGACTGACGTGATCGCTGAGCTTGGCAAGGTTCGCGTTTTCGAGGGATTCTGCGGACCTAAAGCTGAAGGAGGCATGAGCGAAGCGTGGGTAGGGGCAGACCTGCACGTAGCTTGCGATCAGCGCTTCGAATGGCCGGATCCGCGCCGTCGTTTTGTGGGGGATGTGCATCGGGTGATGCGCGCGATCGATCTTAGCCTCTTCAACGTCTTCGATCTCGATGCGTATGGTGCACCGTGGCCTGCGATGCTGATCTTGCTCGCGCGTCGCAAATGGCGTCCAGGTGAGCTAGGCGCCGTAATCCTGACGGACGGTAGCGGCAGAAAGTCGAAGCTCGGAACACCTCCCGGCTCGGTAGCTGACTTGCTTGGCATGAAGCAGCTTCCACCGATGGAGAATAGCGAGGCTATCCACACCGCGTGCACGACAGCATGGATGGAGAGGGCGCGCGTTGATCAGGTCAAACGCTGGATAGCGGTCAGCGGCGGGGCACAGACTATGGTCTATAGCGCGGTCGTGTTTCGTGGTCGCGAGGCTATACCACGACCGGTAGGTGACGCTGACGTCGTGGAGGTGCCGGCGGCGCGGACGCGTCCGGCATCGCGCCGTCAGAGGTAGGGAACTCATCCCATGTACGCCCATCGATCATGCGGCCAGCGGAATGCGGACGGATACCACCCCACTGCTTCCACCAGAACGCAGCCCCGGCGGCCTTGGTGGCATCGCGAAGCCGCTGTGCCCACCCGTATCGGTCCGGACGCGGCGACCATAAACCGTCGATGTATTGCGCGATCCCGCGGCTATTGCGCACGCCGGGATCCCGGAGATGCAGCCCGCTCTCGCCGCCACCGATGACCCAATGGATGCCTTCGAGCGACGACTCGACTCCTATGAGGTCGGTCAGCAGTGGCTCGACGGAGAGAAACCGAACACGCGCCGGCATGTCGCGCAGGATATCGATGCGTTTGAGGGAGCCTCGGTTTTCGACGGTAACCCCTAGCCATACTGAACCTGGGATCTGGCGGGTAGCGAAGTAACGCGCCATGATCTCTGGACGCTTGGTGAGAACCTGGTAGCGATGCCACGGAGCAGCGCGCATGGCGTCGAACGCGGCGTCGCGTGCCTCGTCAGTAACTTCGTCCCAAAACATATCGCTCATGGAGTTGACGAAGATCAACGACGGTTTGCGAAGCCTGAGCGGTTCAGCTAGCTTGTGCGGGCGGTAGGTGAGACCGAAACCGTTCGGGAACGCTTTCGTGCCTCGCTTCTGCTCAGCTAGCGTCTCCGCGTAGCAGTGTGTGCATCCTGCACTAATGCGCTTGCACCCGCTCCATGGATTCCATGTTAGGTGGGTCCAATTTATTGCTGTGTCGTTCATTTATGCGTTTCCGTGTTGAGGGATAGGGGTAACGTCGCGAACCGCGACGTTAAATGAGCGCCAGTCATCGGCATCCACGGCTAGCTCCTCGTCTCGACACGTGTTTTCGCTCACGAGATACCAGGCGCGACCTCGGTGGCGGAAATGTGCTCGGCAGCACGCGAGAGACGGGACGGCGTTGACGCCACGTGGACGATCTCGGCGTCCGATACTTATGGCCAACCGTCTACTTCAGGACGCACCATCACAATTGATGGACGTGGCCCGGAAGTCAGACTGAATCGAACGCATCCCCATGGACAGCTCATGCCAGCTTTCCAGTGCTGGATACCCTCTGCATCGGTCCCTCGATGTAGCGACACTTCAAGTGCTGCGCGAATTTCCGCGACGGCCTGTTCGCACGATACCCCACCATGAATACGCTTCCGCCACTGCTCGACCACGTGGCGACCGATGCTGGCGTGATAAACGCGTCCATCACAACGCTTCGCATGCGCCTTGCGTCCGTTCGTCGTCTTGTTCATGCTCCAAATATAATCACGCAACACGAGTAGTGCAAGTAATTTCGTGCGCGATTTTACGCTTGACGTAACGCATGTCAATTCGTAATGTTAGCCGCGTGAAGCTGTTCAAATCCAAGGACGAGATGATCCTGATCGGGGAAGATCAGACGGGATCTCTGGTGCAATGGCCAATAAAACCACTAGGTTACGCAAAGAGGACCCCGTATCGAGGGTTGAGACGCGACCTCACGGAGATCGATCCCCGTACGGCGGCGCGCACCGGGTGGCCTGGATGCCCACGCGGCCCGATACCGCGGCGCGGCAAGACGGCTAAACATGCGTTATCAGTTAGGATAACTGAGGACGAGCACGATGCTTGGGCCAGGGCGGCCGGGTCGCGTCCTATGTCCGACTGGGCGCGCGATCTTCTAAACGCTGCGGCAGGCGTGACGCCATGACGAAGTACCAAGCGTGGGCCGAAGCCCGCCGACGATGGGCGCAGCGTGGCATATACGGCTCGATCGCTCAGGTGTGCCTGCGCACGAAGAAGCATGAGAACAGGTGCATGGTCGGGTACGTTCAGTGGACTGGCGCCTCGCACACGAAGGCTAACCCATATCTCATCGGCGAA
>Ga0070690_100000503_pt1 | contig 19579 bp, 16 predicted proteins | sample KBSS33HmetaG_FD_64671 | JGI IMG/M metagenome (GOLD analysis project Ga0070690, IMG submission 64671) | Switchgrass rhizosphere microbial communities from Kellogg Biological Station, Michigan, USA - KBS S3-3H metaG | ecosystem: Host-associated > Plants > Roots > Rhizosphere ... | reverse complement strand
ACCGCATCAATTCCTGGTTCTCTTCCACCGGGTTGCCCGGTTCATCGAGCATCTGGATCTCCGAACCCGTGCCAAGGTCGGGATTTTTCCATTCGCGCAGGGCCCAAACCACCTTCTTTTCGGGCGTCACTTCGATCGCCTGGACAGTCTTTGGCCAATCGTTGGTCTTGTTCAACCCGCGCGTGCCCGATACCCAATTGCAGATCACGGTATTGCCGTTCTCCAGCCGTTCGCATTGATGCACGCCGAACAACCGGATACCGGTGCCTTTCAGGTCGTTGTTATCAAATTGCCAGACGATCTTGTCCTCCGGGCTGATCTCCCGGACAAAACAATTCTGGTTTCCGGAAACCATCGTGTTGCCGTTCTTCAACCGCACTGCCTGCCACACGGACGGCGCATTGGTGGTCTGCCAGACGACGCTCCAGTTGGTGTCATACTCGATGACCCGTCCCAGGTTCATGTGGGCGATGAGATACGTGCCGGCCTTCGTCATGCGCACGTTGCGGAACTGGCCGTGGATCGACCGGGCGTCCACCGGTTCCTTCGTCTGCATCGCGTGCTCCCATTCGACGGATGCCGTCTTGAGGTTGAACATGCAGAATTTCGCCGGCATCCCGTTCAACATGAACAGCACCCGGTTGGTGCCGATGGGCTGTGCGGAATGACATTCGGCATAGACGAACCGGCCGTCGGCGTTGGTCGCGATGGCCGGGCATTTGAAGTCGTAGATGAGATTCCCGGCCGCATCCACCTTCCGCCAGCCGGTCTTGTAGGCGTAAAGGACGTCGCCGTTGGACAAGCGGTGCATGTCGGAAAATTCACTCAACTGGCCCGTCGCCGGGTCGGTCGTCGGGATCTGGTAGGTCCTGGTCACCCGCCCATCCTGCACGAGCGAGATCGTCGCCACCTTCTTGCGCGTATCGAACTCACCGGTGAAGATGAAGTCGTGCTGCCGCAATCCTTTGCCGGGCAGGTTCGGGATGTCTTCCAGGACGATGCGGGGAGCGGCATTGCTGGTGGTGGCCGCCGGCACGGCATTGGTCCCGGCCGGCGTTGTTTTTGACGCCGGTTCATCCAGATGGAAGAAATGTTTCCATCGGGCGCAACCGGAAAGGACGACGACGAGGCCAAGCGCCAGAAGGAATGTTATCGGGGACCGGAATGTTTTTTTCATAATGGGATGAGGCATTAAGAAGGCAGGCTCGAACGCGGTCAACGACGCACTGCGGCACTTCGCCATGAATTTTGTGCACTCAAGCCCGCTTCTGGCCCTCCACGTGAAATTTATGGAGTGCCCGGTGAACGATGGGCGCCGCCAGGACCCCGGCCACCGTGATGAACATCAGTCCGCTGAACAGCGCGTAACAACCCGCGAAGACCTTTCCCCCATCCGTCTTCAGGTCGGCGGCCGGGCCCATGCCCGACAGGATCATCGCCGCGTTCTCAAAGGCATCAACCCAGTTCATCCCTTCGAATCCATGATAACCGGCCATGCCGATAGCCAATACCGCGGCGACCAGGATGATCCCGATCGCAAAACTGGCAGCCAGCCGCCGGTAAAATTTTTGAGGCGGCAACAGCGGGCTCGAACGATGCTCATACATAATCGTACCGTCCTACATCCATCCCGTTTTGCAAGACGCCATATGAACCGCCGGCGCCCGGGTGCAAGGAGTTCGCCGTGCACGGACGCAGCGTCCGGACTGCGGCATGGTTACCGTGATGCGCCGCCAAATCAGGGTGTTATCCGAAAATGGGCAGTGCCCTAATTTGGTAGGGCGGTGCTGCCGCACCGCCGCATTGCCGCAGCAATGCGCCACCAAATCAGGGCACTACTCGAAAATGTGCCGGATTGAAAATGCCCGCCGGTTACGGCAAGCTCACCCGCGTGAAATCAATCGTCGCCCTGGCATTTTGCGCTCTGGCGCTGGCCGGCTGCCAAAAAACGGCACCAGTCGCTGCTCCATCCGACAACGCAACGAACGACTTCCCGGCTTTACCAACGCAGGCGCAGCCGAAACTGCGCACGCTGAAAATCTATCTGGGCGGCGAAACGCTGGACACCGAAGTCGCGTTGACCGAACGCGAAGAGATTACCGGCATGATGTACCGCACCAACATCCGGGAAACGGATTCAATGCTGTTCAACCTCCATGTTCCCCAGCGTGCATCGTTCTGGATGACCAATTGTCCCGAATCCCTTTCCGCCGCGTACATCAATCCCAACGGCGTCATCGAGGAGATCCGCCATCTGGAAAAAAACGACAATATCCCGGTGGTCGCGACGAACGATAACATCCTGTTTGTCCTGGAAACCAAAGAAGGCTGGTTCGACCGGCATCACATCGGCACCGGCACGGTGATCCGCACGGAACAGGGATCGTTGCTTGAGACGTTTTCGCAAGGCCGCCGGTGATTCATTGCTGGATGACGCGGTAAAAACGGTTTGGGCTTGCCGGATCTACTACATAATATCGACAAACGCTTCCATCGTTAGGGACGGCAAAGGCACTGGTCCAATCCACAAGGTTCGTCGATACCTGCATCGCGAACACCGCATCGGACCCTCCCCCCGGTTGCCAGATGAAATTCTGTTCCTTCGATCCGAAGCGTAATCGCAATTGAAATTCCGTCTGATGGATGCCCGGTAAATTGATCGGATAAAGGATCGGATCATTGGTGCTTCCGTCGTAAGAACTCCACGGCGCCAATCCCAGGGTGACGGATTGCGGTCCGTCGGAAGCTCCCTGCGACCAATAGGCATGGCTGATTTTGGTGAAGGCAATTCTTATTCCCGGACGAACCATTCCCGGCCCTGCGCCGCCAGGGCTTCCATTCAACGCTGCGTTATTGATCCAATTGGTCGTGCCGGTCCGATCCATGATCGAAAGCGCCGGAGTCATCTCATCCTCCATGGTGAATACGATGTCCGGCCGGGATGTCACCCGTTCCAACTGTTGTCGTTTCGGCATGCCGTTCGTCCGGTAGGTATCGGTATATCGATTGGTCACGGGCGAAAAGAACGTCCCCAAAAACGAATTCATCGGCGCCTCAACGAACGTGATCTTGTCGACACCGCCACGTAAGGCCCCATCGACCCAGTCATTTGCATTCGTCCCGGTTCCATGGACGTCCGGCAACAAGTTTTCGACTTTGTAATTATTGGTCGCCAATAAATACCGCAACCCGCCGACATCGTCCTTCGTCAAACCGGTATAAAATTGCCCCTGCCCCTGGGTGAAGGCCGAAACAAAATCGGCGACGGCGGAATAGCTCGTGGCGAAAGGATCCACCGGGAAGGGAATCGTAAAATTAAACTCGGTCGGATAGTAGTCGTTCGGCGCGGACATTTCCGAATATACCGAAGCGCCCAGAAGGACATCGTTCACAGAAAAGCTCGGTGTAAAGGTTTCAGGATCATAATTGCGATGGATGATAAAATCGAAGACATGCCCGCCCGGGTCCTGCGGGTTCGAGTTAAATTGATAATTGGTCCCCGAAACTCCCACCCAAAACCCACCTCCTCCGTACACAAACAATGACGGATCCCATCCATCCAGGGTGTAGCAATAGCGCGACGGTGATGTCAGCCCAAGTTGCTCCAGCAGCAGGAAAAGCGTCGTCGATTTGAGATCATAAAGGCTCAGGGACTGGGCTGTGTAGTTCAAGCCGCGCGCATCGGTCGGAAAGTTCGACAACACGATCTGCGACGCGGGCGGCAAATCATTGAGGATTTTGATCGCAGAATTCACCGCGGCGACACCGTTCGATCCAAAATAATTGAGAAACGACTGGTCGAAGCTGTACGTGATAACGGGCGTATTCCAGCGATATCCGTTGGTGATATCCATCGGACCACCGATATCCCCCGGCCGGCCATAATTGTTGGTCTCAGTCATCCACGGTTCCAGCGGCCCCAACAGCGAGAACGCCTGGCTGAACAATGGAACGAGCACCCCCAGTAGGGTGGTCATTGCCTTGAAGGAGATCGCTTTCATAACCCGTTTTCATGCTATCGGCCGCCGGCAACCTGACAAGTTCATTTGCTGGTGTCCGGTGTTGTCCGCGATTATTTTAGACCAATGAACCGCGCGCGTTCCGAACAACTCTTTGCCGAAGCGTTGAAATACATCCCCGGCGGCGTGAACTCGCCCGTGCGTGCGTTCCGTGCCGTCGGCGGCCAGCCGTTCTTCGTCAACCGCGCGAGCGGCGCCCGCGTATGGGACGTCGATGGTAACGAACTCATCGATTACGTCTGCTCCTGGGGCCCGGCCATCCTCGGGCACGCCCATCCCTCGATCATCGCCGCCGTCAAAGCGGCCGCCGATCATGGCACCAGCTTTGGGATCCCGAACCCGTACGAAGTCGAGATGGCGAAATTGATCTGTGAAACGATCCCCAGCATCCAAAAGGTCCGGATGACCAATTCCGGCACGGAAGCGTGCATGAGCGCGATCCGCCTCGCCCGTGGATTCACGAAGCGCGACAAGATCATCAAATTCGACGGCTGTTATCATGGCCACGCCGATTCGCTGCTCGTGAAAGCCGGCAGCGGCGCGTTGACCTTCGGCAATCCCGACAGCGCAGGTGTGCCCGCCGCGTTCACCCAACACACCATCGTTGTGCCTTACAACGACGTCGACGCCGTGAAGGCTACCTTCGCCGCGAACAAAAACGAGATCGCAGCGATCATCGTGGAACCTGTGCCCGGCAACGCGGGATTGTACCTGCCAAAACCGGGTTACCTGGAATTTCTACGCGAAGTCACGAAGTCCCATGGCGCGCTGTTGATCTTCGACGAAGTGATGACCGGCTTTCGCCTCGCCAAAGGCGGCGCCCAGGAACGATTCCGGATCACGCCCGACCTCACCTGCCTGGGCAAGATCATCGGCGGCGGGTTGCCGGTCGGCGCGTTCGGCGGACGGACCGAGATCATGGATCTGCTGGCGCCGCTGGGTCCCGTGTACCAGGCGGGAACCTTGAGCGGCAATCCCCTGGCCATGGCCGCCGGTATCGCCAACCTGAAAGAACTGAATTCGGAAAACGGAAAGCGGAAAGCGGAAAGCGGAAATAAATATACGTTACTTGAACAGTTGGGCGAACAATTGGCCCACGGCATGCGCGACGCCGCCAGGGCGGCGAACATTCCCGTCCAGTTCAACAGTTGCGGATCGATGTTCTGCGCGTACTTCACCAGCGAACCGGTGCACAACCTCGCGGATGGGATGAAAAGCGATCGCGCGCGTTTCGGAAAATTTTTCCAGGGAATGCTGGATGAAGGGATCTACCTGGCGCCGTCGCAATTCGAAGCCGGATTCATCTCCGCGGCGCACACGCCGGAGGACATCGATCGCACCGTCCGCGCAGCGGCTAAAGTGCTTCGCACCCTGTGATCATGGTGCTGATACCGGATCCGTCGTCGTCGACTGTCGCGCTTTGATTCCCTGGCGCGGGTCGGTCAGAGTCACGGTCGGTTGGCCGCCGTTGGCCGGATCGGGAGCGGTATGGGATGGATGCGTCTCCAGCGGCGCGATCGACAGGAAATCAACGGCATTGAGCAAAGCGATCTGTTCGGAGGTGTCGTCCGTATTGGCGGCGATACCTTTCAGGACCGGCACAACGCCCGGGTCGCCGAATTGGATGATCGCTTCGATGGCCGCCGCACGGATCTCTTTCTCCGGACTCACGAGGTCGCCCAGGATATTGGACCGTGAAGCCGCATCGCTTTTCATCGACCAGGCGGAGAGCCGGCCCTTTTCGGCCTCGATCATCGCCTGCCGGTTTTCCGGAGACAAAACCCGCAGCGCTGTCGCCGGGCGGGACGGTCCGGATGAAACCGCCGTCGCTACTATCTTCGGGGGCGGCGGGGGCGGCGATGCAGAAAAGTGCGGAGTTGGAGAGGCGAGCAACCCTTTCAGATAAAACATCCCCACGCTCGCCACCAACCCCGCAAAGATCAAAATCGATATGATTTTCAACCGCATAACAGAAGGCCGGCCCGGCAAATGCCAGGCCGGCCGATAAGCTTACGGGTTATAGATGAAGGTGTTTCGGCCGGAGCCGGAGCCGTTGGCGGTGATCGTCCCGCTGACGGCCGCATCGTTCTCGCCGTTCACGACTTCACCGGCGCCGGCGGGCTTGAACGTTTCGGTGTCGGTCCAGTGAAGGAACGTATGAGCCGCATCCCAGGTCTGGGTATAATTTTCAATCTTCGGGCCGGTGGCAGCGATATCGGTATGAGCCGTCGAATCACCGGAGTCATCGTGGAACAACCGGAAATATCCGAGATCAAAATTGTCGGTGAAATGATCCGAACCGGGATCGGTGTTCTGGAAGGTCCGGGTGAAGGGACCAAAGGTCTGGCCATCGAACCCCCACCAAAAGATATCGAACGATGACGTCTGGGTCCCGTTGATGACCGTGTTGTCGTCTGCTCCGGTGTACAACAGGATGTTCGTGCCGGTGCGGTCAGCGATCGCCGGTTGGCCGGTATCCCAATCGTAGATCCATTGTGCGCCCGCGGCCTGCCAATTGGTCAGGCTGTTTCCGCTCCATTCAGCGAACATCGCCAACAACGTTTTGTTGTCGATCTTGCCCCGGCCGATCGTATTGACCGTGGCATTGCCCTTTTCCATCTGGGCTCCGTTGGTCGACACCGTCAACGCAACGTTGAGTTTGCTGAATTGTGTCGTGGTCCCGACGATATCCGCTGCGAACCCGCGCTGAGCCAGCGTGAGCATGACAGCGACCGTAATGAGTGTGGATTTATGAAGTTTCATTTTGGCCTCTTAGTGTGTGTTTATCTAAATGTGATCTTCCTTGGTTGATCTCATCTGCCTACACTTAAAAAGAAGGCGCGCCCGATGGGAATAGGGTCCTCTACTCAGTTTCGGCAGGGAGATGCCCCAGTCAGGCGAAGGCCAATACCCGGCTTCCGGTCACGGTTGCGGCGGCGGTAGATCCAGGTTCGTATCTGCAGGCGGGACAGGCGCCGGCGCGGGGGCCGGGCCGGAAGCGGCGCCGTTGCCGACCAAGTCCGCATCCGGCAATTCCAAAAATTCCAGGGCTTCCGCCAGGGCCGCGACTTCTTCCGGATCCGTGGTCTGTTCTGCTATCGCTTTCAGGACAGGAATCGCATTGGTGCTGCTGTATTGTTTGGTCGCCTCGATCGCCGCCAGGCGGATCTCTTTTTCCGGCGATGTCAGGTCGCCAAGGATCGTAGAAAGTGATTGGGAATCATTGTTCATCGCCAGGACGGCGAGACGTTCCCGTTCCTGGTGGATGGCCAGTTCCCGTTCTTCCGGGGTCATGGATGGTTTGACGAGGACGGGCGACGGCGTTTTGACCGTGACCGCGGCGGGAGCCGGCGGGTTGGAGGTCGCGACCGCCGGCGTGGTGATCGGAACAGGAACCGAAGACTGTTTCTTATACAGGATCGCGCCCGCCAACATCAGCGCCGCGACGAGCAGCATGAAAAACACAACTTTTGGCCTCACGAGACGACTTTATGGGAAGGGATGACCGGCCGCAAAGAAAAAGACCGATTGATGCCGCGAAGCACCAATCGGTCTGTTAAAAAAATCCCGTTAAAACATCTTCGGGTTGTAACCCTTGCCGGTACCGGCAGAGGTCAGCGTCCCGCCGACCGTCGAATTAACGATGCCGGAGATCGATTGACCGCCGTAATAGTTCAATTTGGTAGCTTCAGAATCTTTCCAGATCAAACCATTACCATTGGCGTCCCACGTCTGGGAAAACTTCTGCGTGTTGCCACCCTGGCAGGTGATATGTGTGTTGGCGATGTTATCGTGGATGTGCAGGTAAGAGCCGTCCAGCGCGAGGACTTTGTCAGAACCCGGATTGGCGGCATTCAGGTTTTCCGAGCTGGCACCCACGCCGTGGAACCAGTCGACCTGGATAAACCGGCCGTCGACAAAATTGGTCACGTAAGTGATGTTGGTGACCGTAACAAACCCGTGACCATGACGGTGAGTCTTGACGACGACATTGGTGGTGATCGTGCCGTCACCGGTCCGGAAATCGTCCAGGCAATACATCAGGACGTTGGTACCGCTCTGGTCAACGACAACGACCTGGTATGTTTGCCAGTCGAACGCGAGGTGAGCGCCGGCGGGCCAATTCGTGCCCATCCAAAATGCGCAGAGGGAAAGCAATTGCTTATTGGTGACCTTTGCTTTGCCGACCGTGTTGACCGAAATATTGGTGTTGGCATTGTCCAATATCGGCCGGTTGGTGATGACGATCAACGAGGCGTTAAAGGTGCTGGAGTTGGTCGTGACGCCCTCAATGGCTGCATTACTTGAAAAAGCCATAGCAAACAAAGCAATGGCAATAACTGTATTTCTAACGTTCATAGGTGTGTTCCTTTCTGACTGTCTGATTTTCAGACGTACTGACTAAGGACAGGTTACATTCTTATTTGAACCGGTCAATGCTTTTTACATTAAAAAATACAGCCGGTTACATTAAGCTGTCTTATTTGAGTGACGATATTTGATGGGGTGTCCGCTGGTGTAACCTTTCAAGGCATGCCCCGTCCAATCCAACAGCGCTACACACACCAGCGCGGAACAACAAAGAACATTATGAAAACACATAAGACATTGATGGCAGTGCTGGCGGCCGGAAGTCTGCTCACGTTGAGTTCGACGTCCCTGTTCGCGGCAGATACCAATTCCCCACCGGCCAACGAAAACGGCGGACCGGGCCTCCGCGGGCGCGGCATGGGCGGACCCGACATCGAACAGATCGCCAAAGATCTGAACCTGACCGACGACCAGAAAACGAAGGTCAAAGCCGCGATGGAAACGCGCCGGCAAAAGATGATGGAACTGTTCCAGGACAAAAACGCTTCCCGTGAAGATCGCATGGCCAAACGGCAGACCATCATGGAGGATTTCAACAAAGCTTTGAAAGACGCCGGCCTGACCCAGGAGCAGATCGATAAGCTCGATAAAATGGGACCCGGTGGACGTCGCGGGCAACGGCCGGGCGGCCCCGGCGGCGCCGGCGGCGGTGAAAAACCTCCCGGCGAAAACCAGCAATAACTCTCAACAACAACGATTGCGACGGATCACACGGGACGGCTTTGGCCGTCCCTCTTTTTTTGCCCACACCTGTTTTGGGGGGTGGGCAAAGCATTTCCAAACCGGTTAACCTGTGGGCATGCGCTGTCTTGTTTCCCCTTCCAGAAAATGGGCCCTCATCCTCTTCATGGCGGCATGCTCGCTCGCCCCGGCCGCGTTTGGCGGTCCGGCCGAAGCCGGACCGGAACCGTGGCTGTCCCGCCGGCTCGACTGGTTCCAGGACCAAAAGCTGGGCTTCATGATGCATTGGGGGATCTACAGCCAATGGGGCAGCATCGAATCATGGCCGATCGTTGAGGAGGATACCTGGGCGCGCCCGGACGACCTGCCGGCGTGGATCACGCGCGGAAAAAATTATGACCTGTTCAAACGCGATTACCTCGCGTTGCCGAACACGTTCAACCCGGTCCATTTCAACCCGGACGCCTGGGCGGCCGATGCCAAAGCCGCCGGCATGAAATACGTCGTCTTCACCACGAAACATCACGACGGCTTTTGCATGTTCGACACGTCGTCGACCGATTTCCGCATCACGGCGCCCGCCGTACCGTTCCACGATGATGCGCGTTCCAATGTCGTCCGCGAGGTCTTCAAGGCGTTCCGCAAAGAAGGTTTCGGCATCGGCGCTTATTTTTCCAAGGCCGACTGGCACAGCCCCTATTATTGGAGCACCAACTGGCCGGCCCACACCCGCAACCCCAATTACAACACGCACGAACATCCGGAACTCTGGTCCAACTTCGTCGCGTTCACCCACGGCCAGATCCGGGAATTGGTCTCCAGCTACGGGCCCATCGATATTTTATGGCTCGACGCCGGGCAGGTGCGTCCCCCCGACCAGGACATCCAGATGGACAAACTGGCCGCCATGGCCCGCAGCTACCAACCGCACCTGCTCATCGTCGACCGCACCGTCGGCGGCCAGTACGAGAATTATCGGACGCCCGAACAAGAAGTCCCGGATGAACCATTGCCTTACGCCTGGGAAACCTGCATGTGCATGGGCACGCAATGGTCCTATCGTCCGGACGACCATTATAAATCCACGTTCCAGCTCATCCACCTGCTGGTCGATATCGTCGGCAAAGGCGGGAACCTGCTGCTCAACGTCGGACCGCAGCCCGACGGCCAACTTCCGGCCGGCGCCCGCGAACGGATGCGCGACATCGGCGCCTGGATGGCCGTCAATGGCCAGGCCATCTATGGTACGCGTCCCATCGCGCCCTATAAAGAAGGCCAGGTGGTGTTCACCCGCAAGGGCAACGATGTCTTCGCCATCTGCCTGGCCAAGAACGACGGCGACGGCCTGCCCAAACGCGTGTTGTTTTCCGGCCTGAAACCAAAGGCCGGCTCGAAGATCTTCCTGCTCGGCGTTCCCGAGCCGATGAACTGGGAAACGCTGCCCAACGGGACCACCGTCATCGAAACACCCGATGCCATCGCCAAAAATCCGCCGGCGCAACATGCGTTCGCGTTCAAATTTCAACCGGTGGAGAAAGATTGAATCCATTGTGAAAGCAGCCGATCTCAAAACGTGCGCAACGCGGCGGTTTCAACGGCGCGCCTTCCAGGAACATCGATCATGAATCCCATCAATCGTCGTGACTTTTTAACGCTGGGCGGCGCCGCGCTGACCCTCGCCGCCGCCGGATCCCCTGCCCTCGCCGCGGAACCATTACCGCCCCCGGCTGCGGGAAACACCTGGGCCGACCTGCCCGTGCGCGCCCTGCTGTTGAGCGTCCCCGGACAAAAAGATCTCGAGCTCTTTTGCACGTTTGTCCGCGAAGCGCTGCCAAAAGAAGGCGTCAACACGCTCGTCCTGCGCATCGAATACCAATACCAGTTCGAAAGTCATCCCGAACTCGCCAGTCGCGGCGCACTGTCGCGGGACGAACTGAAACAAATCGTCCGGGCCTGCAAAGAGGCCGGCATCAAGCTCGTGCCGTGCATGAACCTTTTCGCCCACCAATCCGACAAGGAAGAGATCTTTCCGCTCCTGGCGAAATACCCTCAATTCGACGAGTCGCCCGACTTCAACCCGCCGCATCCCTGGCACGACGGCGAGTTCTACACCAAAAGCCTGTGTCCGCGGCATCCCGACCTGCCCAAGATCCTCTTCGCGCTGATGGACGAACTCATCGAGGTGTGCGAAGCCGACGCGTTCCATGTCGGCCTGGACGAGGTCTGGATCATCGCGCATCCCAAATGCCCGCGCTGCGGCGGCCAGGACCCGGCCGCGGTGTTCGCGCAACATGCCACCGCCTTGCGCAATCATCTCGCCGAAAAAAAATGTCGCATGTGGATGTGGAGCGACCGGTTGATCGACGGCAAAACGAGCGGCCTCCTGTCCTGGCAGGCCAGCACGAACAACACCTGGCGCGCCATCGACCTGATCCCGACCGACATCCTGATCTGCGACTGGAAATACGTGGATGCCCCGCCGACCGCCGCCCTGTTCGCGATCAAAGGGTTCGAGGTGGTGGCGTCGCCGTGTGACAAAATCGACGTCGCCCTCGCGCAACTGGAACTGGTTTATCTCGTCCGCAAAAACGGAGAGCGGGCGGATTTTTCGAAAGTGATCTCCGACCGGATGCTCGGCATGTTCGAAACGTCCTGGATGGGCGCCGGCAAATTCATCCGGTCCTACCACGGATCCGACGAAGGCGAGAACGTGAAAAAAGTCACCGACACCTTCAAAGCATTGTTCGCAGAGATCCGGAAGCATCGCCCGGCGAAAAAAAGCGCGTAAAAAATGCCGTAACCATGCCGGGTTTGCATCGTCCGGTTCGCCCCCCGCCCTCACCCTGACCCTCTCCCATCCGATGGGAGAGGGAACAGCGATGGAATAGCGCCGGATGTTTCTACGGTCTTTCAGCAGACACCGATTGTTTCGTTCCCGATGTTCCGGCCAATTGATTCTCCCTCTCCCATCGGATGGGAGAGGGCCGGGGTGAGGGAAATCAACGTCCAGTGACCACGCTTCAGATTCTACCGCTCCGTTCCCGGCATCTCTTAACGGCCGCTGCTGAAAAAGCGGATCGTTTCCTGCAAGCCGTCGGAAAAGGTGCTGTGCGGCTCGAAGCCGGCCGCTTTCAACTTCTCGATCGACGCCAGGGAATGTTTGACGTCCCCCGCCCGCTCCGGCGCGTGCCGGATCTCCGACCTTGAATTCGTCAGGCGACAGATGGTCCCCGCGAGCTCGTTGATGGTGATCTTCCTGCCGTAAGCGACGTTGAAAACGCCCGTGGCGGGCGATCGGGTCGCAAAAAAAACGTTTGCCGCCACGATGTCTTTCACGAAGACAAAGTCCCGCGTCTGTTCGCCGTCGCCGTAGATCGTGATCGGCTCGTGCTTCACCGCGCGATCGATGAAGATCGGCACCGCCGCCGCGTACTGGCTTTTGGGATCCTGCCGCGGGCCGAACACGTTGAAATAACGCAGGCACGCCGTCGCCACCCGCCCCTCGTCGGCGAACATCTTGCAATAAAACTCACCGTCCAGTTTGGTGATGGCATACGGACTTTTCGGTTCCGGCAACATCGTCTCCACCTTCGGCGTCACGGGATTGTCGCCATAGATCGCCGCGGAACTGCTCAACACCAGCTTCTTCACCCCGGCGCGCGCCGCTTCCTCCAGCATCACGAGCGTTCCCCGCGTGTTGATCTCGTCGCATTCGATCGGCTTTTGCATCGATTCCGGCACGCTGATCATCGCCGCCAGGTGAAAGACATGATCCACGCCGTCCATCGCGCGACGCACCGCTTCGCGATCCAGGATGGAGGCCTCGATGAATTCGTACGAAAAACCGGCGAGATTTTTTTTGAAACCTGACCGCAGGTTGTCCAGCACGCGGACGTCGGCTTTGCCCTGGAAATGTTCCACGATATGGCTGCCGATGAATCCCGCGCCGCCGGTGACGAGTACTTTCATGTTAATTTTTTAACCACAGATCAACACGGATAGAAAACATTTCTGAATAAACGCCGAGAGGCAGAGAACGCCAGGTTTCGCCGAGACTGATAAGCAAAACTTTGCGGCTCTCCGCGTTCTTTGCGTCTCCGCGTTTCGTTTGCTGACCCCGCATCCTTGTCTATCCGTGTTCATCCGTGGTAAATCAAATCTGTTCCACCAGTTTGTTCATTTTATCTTCCTGCTGTTCGATGGATTCGACCAGTTTGAACTGGGTGCGACAACGGTCCAGGTTATGGCCGTCCCGATGGACCTTGAAGTACGTGTCGCCCGCCAGGAAATCCGTCAGGAAGCGGATACCGATCTCAAACGTGATCAGTTTGCCGGAAAACGGGAGCAGCCGTTTTTCCGCCGGCGTCAGGAAATCCGCCGTTTCGAGGTAGCCGCGCGACAATGACTCGAACATCTTGAACTGCATCGTCACCTTTGACAGGTCGCGCTCATCCTCTTTCGCCGGGCTCGTGGTCGTCCGCACCATGTCGCCAAAATCATACAGCGCCAGGCCCGGCATGACCGTGTCCAGGTCGATCACACAGATCCCCTCGCCCGTCGCATCGTCAAGCATCACGTTGTTGAACTTGGTGTCGTTATGCGTGACGCGCTCCGGCAGGCCGGCCTCCAGCAGCACGGATGCCAGGGATTTATGCTTCAAAGCGAATTCGATCTCGGGCCGCGCGACGGCCGCGCGGTTGGCCACGTCCGCCGCGATGGCCTTTTCCAGCGCGGCGAACCGCTTGGGCGTATGATGGAAATCGGGGATGGTCTCGTTCAACCGGGGCGCCGGCAGATCGGCGACAAGTTTTTGGAATTCCCCGAACGCCCGGGCCGCCGCAAAAGCCTGGGCCGGCGATTCCACCGCGTCGAAGGTGCGCGCTTTTTCGATGAAAACGTACGTGCGCCAGTGGTTGCCCTGTTCATCGCGATGGAAGGGCTGCCCCTCGCGGGTCGCGATCACCGTCAACGTCCGGCGGCTGAAGTCAGGCAGGTTCGCCACCTTGGCGCCGATGTGCGTCGTGACCCGATGGATATTCTCCATCAGGGCGACCGGATTTTTGAAAATATTATGGTTGATCCGCTGGAGGATGTACCGGACGCGAGCGCCGCCCTGGTCGATCGTGACGCAATACGTGTCATTGATATGACCGCTGCCGTATGGCGCGGCGTTCAGATATTCGCCCGGGACCTGGAATCGACGGATGACACTACGGACGTCGTGTTTCAAGCCCGGCTCGACCGGTGATGCGGTGGCGCTCATGGGGTTATCGTTGCAGTCGTTTTGACAGTTTCTCCCGGACCTCGGTCTTGAACCGGTCGATGAAACCGCACACGAAGTCGGCGATGTCGGCCTTGTCATCGGTCACCAACGGCGTCAGGTCCATGCCGAAGATCAACTGGCTGGTCTTATCCGTGGAATGGGATTCGAAAAAAGTCGCATTGGCGGCCCGGCGCCCGAGCGTCGCCAGGTCGTAGCGTTTGCCGCCGGCGATCTGGGAATCGAAGATCCCGTTGAGCGCGGCCGCCAGGTTGTCGTGGCCGCTGACATCCATCAAAACCTTTTCACCGTCGGCCAGCCAATCGAGGTCGCGCCACACCTCGCAGCCCCAAACGCGTTTCGGCCGTCCGGCGGCCGGTAATTCCCGCATCGCCTGCAAGGCCGCGATCACCACGCCGATATGGGTGTCATGTTTGTCGGCCGGATTATGCGTGTAAACGATCCGGGGCGACGTCGCGGTGAGGATCTCCTTCAGGTCATCTTTCAACGCCGGGTCGGTGGGGCTTTTGACGACGCTGCTGGGATGGTCGAGTTGGATCATCACCCCGAAACGCCCGACGACCGCGGCGGCGTTTTGTTCGCGGCGGCGGACGGCCATCATCTGCGCATCGGAAAAATCTTTATAGACCCCTGCGCGCGCGCTGCCCGAACCGTTGGTGCAGGTGACACCCCCGAACCATTGGTCGTTCGCGCCGTAACATTCGAGGATGCCATGGAACGCCATGAACTCGAGATCGTCCTGGTGGGCGCCGATGCCCAGGTGGGTGATGCGTTTCAAGGCGTCCCCGGCGGGAACATCGTCGGGCACGAACACTTCCGCAGTCGATTGATGCAATTTCATAGCTTATCGTTTCAAAGACGGCAGGCTCGCGGCGGCCACAGCCTGGCCGACCCGCCGGCTTTTTTCATCCGGCACATGCAGTCTCACCTTTGCCGCGATCTCCGGAAATTCTTTTTTCAATATGTCGCCGGCTTTTTCCATCACAATATCCCCGCCCCGCCCGGTCGTCACGCGGCCCAGGACCAGCAGATGCTGGAACTCATAAAAATCCGCATACAACGGGATGGTGTACCCGAAATAAACCCCGATGGTCTCGTAAAGGTTCACGGCCCGGGCATCGCCTTTGGCCATGAGGTCCTGCACCGCTTTCAGCTTTTCCGGCAGGCCCATCCCGGCGGGCAGGTCGATCCCCGCGGCCGGCAGCAATTTGTTCACGGCTTGTTGCGAAAAATACAAGGCCCCGACGCCGCGATCACCCGACCATTCATCGGCCGCAGCCGCCGGGTTGTAGTCGACCGGGGCGAACGCCAGTTCACTGAGCCAGCCGGTCATGCTTCCCTGCGGATCCAGGTAACCCGCCGCCTCGCTCGATCCCATCGCGATGCCCAGCATGCCGTTTTTCTTCAACGACATCGCGCCGGCCAGGGCCGTGACGTCGCCGTCATTCGCCACTTCCACCGGCACGTTCCATGCCTCGCGCAGGCGGAGGAAAATATTTTTCGCCTCGTCGAACCGCGCCGCCGGCACGGCCCGAAACAACGACGCCACCATGATCCGGTTGTCCACGATCACGCCCGCCGAGCTGCCGCCGATCGCATCCACGCGCGGCAGATGGGCCGCCGCCTTTTTCAACCCGCGCTCGAGATGATCGTAATGGTAGTTCACATCCGGTTCATCCTTCGGGTTCCACGGAAATTCATCGCTGTAGACCACTTCGCCTTCCTTGACGGCGGCGACTTTGTAATCGCTGGCGCCCAGGTCGAACCCGATGCGGCAGCCGTCGAGGTGCCCGCCCTGCGCGGCTTTCATCTCTTTTTGCGCGGGCACGGATGAAGCCGGGGTCACCGCGACGTCGAACGTCCTTTCATAGACGCGTTCCATCAATTCGACGTCGAATTTCCGTTCGCCGCCCGCCGAATAACAACGACGGATGCGTTCGCCGAGGTCGGCCGGGCCGCCGAAATGGATCTTCCATCCGCCGCGCGCCCACAGGAGAAATTTGATCAACCGTTCGACGTACCCCCACGTATCGGCATCCGGCTGCGACCGGACCACCGTTTCAAACCGTGACAACAGGCCGTTCTCGCGTTCCAGGCCGATGACCAACGGCTCGGATTTTCCGGAAGCCTTCGCCGCCTTGATATATTCCCGGTTGAAAAGCGCCGCCGGCTGGAATCCCGGGTCCAGCGGCGCGGTGATATCAGGTTTGATCGTCATGGTGTTCCTGTCGCCTTAAGTCCTTCAATCGACGCGCGCCGGTAATTGAGCCCGAGCTGGTCGAGCCGGCGTGCGTGCACCTGCAAACGCCGCTGGAAATCCGGCCAATCACGGACGGACACCGGCGACCAGGTCGCTTCCGCCAAAGCGCACAGCCGCGGAAAGGCCATGTATTCGACGTACGGGAATGATTCCACGTATTCCGTCCATAGATTTCCCTGCGCCCCGAGGATGTGCGATGCCGACCGCGCCGGCAGGTTGGTCGGGACCGGATCAAAGCGATAGACCTGCTCCAGCGGAAGATAACCGCCGATCGCCCGCGGTTCCGACGCCGGGTCGGGAGACTGATAATGGTCGAGGTAACAATCGTCCAGCGGCGACATGACGACATCGTGGCCGTTGGTGGCGGCTTCGGTGGCGCCGCCGATCCAATCCATGACGACGGCGCTTTCGGCCAGGCCGCCCTCGCGGATCTCGCTCCAGCCGATCAAGGTGTGACCGTGCGCGTTGATGAATTTTTCCATGCGCCGGATGAAATGACTTTCCAACTGGCTTTCATCTTTCAAACCTTCGCGTTTGATCACCGCCTGGTCTTTCGGACAGTGTTGCCATTCGTCGGTCGGCACTTCGTCACCCCCGATGTGGATGTATTTGGACGGAAACAGTTGAAACACCTCCGTCAACACGTCCTGGAGAAACGCGTAAGTCGCGTCGTTGCCGGTGCAATAGATGCCGTGGTTCACCCCGGACCGGACATCGGTGCTGAATTTCGAGGAATCGCCCGTGCAACTGAATTCCGGGTACGCCGCCAACGCCGCCGTGGAATGCCCCGGCATCTCGATCTCGGGAATGATCGTGATATGGCGCGCCGCGGCATAGGCAACGACCTCGCGGATATCGTCGCGCGTATAAAAACCACCGTAACGGCCATCGGGACCGTACGACGAGGTCGCCAGCCAGGCCGGCTGGAGATGGTTGGTCTCCGGGACGTTGACCGGGCTTTCCTTTCGCCAGGCGCCGACCCGGGTCAGGCGCGGGTATTTTTTGATCTCGATGCGCCAGCCCTGGTCATCCACCAGGTGCCAGTGAAAGGTGTTCAACTTGTGCAACGCCATTTCATCGAGCAACCGTTCCACCTCCTGTTTGCTGAAAAAATGACGGCTGACGTCGAGCAACATGCCGCGCCATTTGAATCGCGGCCAATCCTCGACCTGCACGCAAGGCATCCGCCAATCGACGCCGGCGGCCGCGTTGGTCGAAAAAATCTCCGGCGGCAACAATTGCAGGAGGGTTTGTGTCCCGTAAAAAACGCCGGCCGAGCGCGGCGCGCGGATCACCGCGGAATCCGGATCGACCGTCAGCGCATACCCTTCATCGCCCAGCCGGGCTTCGGCGCTTTTGGTCGTCAGCACGATCCCGTGCTCGATCCGTTTGCTGGAAAAGAGACGGGTAACGACTTTGAACGGATAGCCAGTGGAACGGCGCAGTCGTGCGGCGAGAGCGTCACCGGCCCGGCGCGAGGCCGGGTCAACGTAAATGGTCGTGTCCGGCGCCAGTTTAAACGTGCCCTCGCGCACCTCCAGCTGTTGCGGCGCCGGAATGATGGACGGCATCGGCGCAGCCGATGCGCCGATCGCCAAGAGCGATAAAACGGTCCCGATAACGATCGATTTCATAAGGATCAATTCAGTCGCCTGCCCTTATCTCGTCTCCAGGACAAGAACTTCAAAGGGTTGCAGCGTCAATGTGCGCGGCTGGCCGGTCTGCATCTCGAACTTCGGCTGCGCCCGGTCTTTTTTCCACGGACTGTGCAACCGATAAACGGTTTTGGCGCCGGGCGGCAGTTCGAACAGGTCGCCGATGTCGGCCGTAAAAATGGCGGCTTTTTCATCCGGATTGCGCAACACAAGGATCCCTTTGCGCGGCGACCAGGATGCCCATCCATAGATCTCATTTTTTGACGGGTCGCCGCCGATCCAATGCGTGTCTTTCAACACATCGGCATTGGCGCGCGCCCATTTTGCCGCCTCCGCCAGGTCGTCCCAGTTCTGCCGGTCCAACAATCCGGGCGTGATATACATTTCCTGCAATTGTGTCCCGTTGCCGAAAAACCCGTGGACCTGGTCGGCGAAATCCGCGTCGCTCATGTTTTCCAGGCGGACGGCATTGGTCGCATAAATGATCCCGTGCAACATGAGGGAGCTCAGCGGATACAACGGCCCGCACTGCACGACGTTTTGATACGTCTGCACGTCACGGAAGGTCAGCCACTGCTGGCACGACGATCCTTTGCCGGCGAACCAATGGTCGCCGCCGCCGCGCCACGTCGAATCCACATCCAACAGCCAGAACGGCGACGGCCAGGTGCCGGTGGTCTGGTTGATGTAGATGTTCGGGTCGGCAGCGCGCAGGTCGGCGATCAGCCGCAGCATCGCGTCGCCGTCACGCGTCAATCCGCTTTCACCCGCCTTCGCTCCCGCGGCCAGCCCGTCGAACTTGAACTGGTTGACGCCGTAGTTCCGGACCATGTCCAGGCAGATCTCATGGAAGCGCTGGTAATATTTCGGGCCGGCCAGGGAAAAACCATTGGCATTGGTCTCGTAACCGAATTGGCCGGCGTATTTGAGCCGTTGCGCTTTCGTTTCCGCGTAACCGCCGAACGGCGAGACCCAGATGCCCACACCCGCATGAAATTTCGCCGCTTCTTTTTTCAACGGCGCAAAGCCGTCCGGAAAACCTTTATGAAACTGCCACAGCGTCTGGTTGTCGTCCCAGCCGTCGTCGAACAAAAACGAATCCAACGTCACGCCGCGCTTTTGCGACAATTCGCGCCCGAACCGGTCGATCACGTCGATGCTCTGCGCTTCATTGTATTTGCGGTCGATCCAGGAGATGTCGTACCAGGAATTATAATGGAGGAAGGGGCGATACGGATGCGCCCGTTCGCGCTCGAGATAGGTCAAAAAGCCGCGACGCAATTGTCCGGGCGGCGTCGTTCCGATGACACAG
>Ga0070690_100000498_pt1 | contig 19621 bp, 10 predicted proteins | sample KBSS33HmetaG_FD_64671 | JGI IMG/M metagenome (GOLD analysis project Ga0070690, IMG submission 64671) | Switchgrass rhizosphere microbial communities from Kellogg Biological Station, Michigan, USA - KBS S3-3H metaG | ecosystem: Host-associated > Plants > Roots > Rhizosphere ... | reverse complement strand
ACGCTGAAAATCGTCCAGCCGCTGTTCCGCGACAAGCGCTTCTCGGGCGCGCTCGTCGGCGTCATCGCGCTGGCGGAGGACAACCTGATCGCGCCCGCCCTCCACGAGAACCTGCCGCCCGACACCGACGCCATCCTGGTCGACGAGACCGGGCAGATCATCTTTCCGCCCGATCGCGAGCGCGCGGCCGAGGGTTCGGGCTGGGCACAGGCGATCGCCGCCGCCGCGCGCGGCGGCAACGGCACGCTCACCGCGGAGGCCAACGGCCAGAAGGCTCTGTTCGCGTTTTCGCCCGTCCACGCGGCCACCCGCTACGCCGTCGTCTTCTCCTGGCCCTGGCGGACGCTGACCGCCAACCTGGAACAGCAGGGTCTCACGCTGGGGGGCATCCTGCTCTTCGGCCTGGTGCTGGCCATGATCGCCGGTGTGCTGCTGGCCGGTTACCTCGCGCGTCCGCTGCAGGCGCTGGCGAGCGGCGCGATCCGGATCGCGCGCGGCGAGCCGATGCCGCCGGCCGAGAAGCCCGAGGTCGGGACCGAGGAGATCGCCGCCCTGCGCGGGGCGTTTGCGGACATGGAGAGGTCGATCCGCCAGCGCGATCAGGAGCTGCGCGACGCGGCCGGCCTGCTGGAGCAGCGCGTGCGCGATCGGACCGGCGAGCTGCTGGCGACGCAGGCGGCGCTCGTCGATGCGGAGCGGTTCGCGGCGATGGGCAAGACGTCCGCGGCGATCGCGCATGAGCTGAAAAACTCGCTCAACGGCCTGGGCATGGCGGTCGAACTGATCGTGCACGATCCCTCCAACGAGGCGCGGCTCGCGCGCCTGCGGCCGCAGGTCACGAGCGAGATCGCGCGCCTCCGTGACGTCGTGGACTCGCTGCTGTCGTTCTCGCGGTCGCCGCGCATCGATCGCGCGCCGGCTGACTTGTCAGGCGTCGTCGAACGCGCGATCGCGGTCGTCGCCGAGCTGGCGGCCGAACGCCGCGTGGAGGTGAACCTGGATGCCCCACCGTCGCTGCGCACGCGCTGCGACGCGCACAAGGTCCAGGGTGTGGTCGTGAATCTCGTGAAGAACGCGATCGAGGCGGGCAAGAAGGTCGACGTGGTCCTGCGGGTCGCCAGCGGCGAGGCGATCATCGAGGTCGCGGACAACGGTCCCGGCCTGACCACGGAGGCGCGCGACCACCTGTTCGAGCCGTTCTTCACCACCAAGCCGAACGGCACGGGCCTGGGACTGCCGACCTCTCACCGTTTCATCGAGGCGCACGGCGGTCACATCGAGGTCGAACGGTCGCCGGAGCTGGGCGGGGCGCTGTTCCGGCTGCGCCTCCCGCTCGAGTCCGCCGAGACGACGGCCGCTGCCGCAACGGAGGCGACGCGCGCATGAAACCGACCGTCCTCGTGATCGACGACGAGAAGACCTTCCGCATCGTCGCCGAGGAGGCGCTGGCCGCCGAGGGCTTCGTCGTCACGTCAGAGGCGACCGGGCATGCGGGGCTGGCCGCCTGGCAGCGCGAGCCGTGCGATCTCGTGATTCTCGATCGCCACCTGCCCGACACCGACGGCATCGCGATCCTCGAGGTGATGGCGCGCGAGGCGCGCGAACGCGGGCTGGACACCCTGATCGTGATCGCGACAGCGTACGCGGACGTCGTCAGCGCCGTGCAGGCTCTGAAGCTCGGCGCCTTCGACTACCTGTCCAAGCCGCTGCAGCTCCCCGATCTGGTCGTCACCATGCGGAAGGCGCTGGAGGCCAAGCGCCTGCGCGCGCAGGTGCGCCAGCTGACGGGCCGCGCGCAGGCGGCGGTGGGCGACTTCGTCGGCGGGCCGTCGGCGGCGATGCAGCGGGTGATCAACATGGTCGACAAGGTCGCCGAGGCCACCGAGACGACCGTCCTCATCCAGGGCGAATCGGGCACGGGCAAGGAGCTGATCGCCGATCTGATCGCGCGCCGCACGCCGCGGCGCTGCGACGGCGCCTTCGTGCAGATCAACTGCGCCACGGTTCCGGAGAACCTGATCGAGAGCGAGCTCTTCGGTCACGAGCGCGGCGCCTTCACCGACGCCAAGGCGCAGAAGCGCGGGCTGTTCGAGGAGGCGGACGGCGGCACGCTGTTCCTCGACGAGGTGGGCGAGATGCCGGTGGCCACCCAGGCGAAGCTGCTGCGCGTGCTGGAGGAGATGACGTTCCGGCGGCTCGGCGGCACGCGCGATCTATCGGTCGACGTCCGCGTCGTCGCGGCGACGAACAAGGAGCTGGCCGACGAGGTCGAGCACGGGCGCTTTCGCCTGGACCTGTACCATCGCCTCGACGTGTTCCACATCCGCGTTCCGCCGCTGCGCGATCGGCGCGAGGACATCCTGCCCCTCGCGGGCCATTTTCTGGAGCGGTTCGCGGCGCGGATGCGGAAACCGGCAGCGCGGTTCGCGCCCGAGACGGAGCGGATGCTCGGCGTGTACGACTATCCCGGCAACGTCCGTGAGCTGCGAAACGTGATCGAGCGGGCGGTGATCCTGTCCACCGGCGACGTCATCGAGCCGGGCTGCATCGTGCTGTCGGGTCCGACGCGCGCGCTTCCCGGCGGCGGGCACTTCTTCGCGGCCGATCTCGATCCGGCGGGCAAACCGCCCGATCTCGAGGCGCTGGAACGCGCGTACATCGCGCGTCTCCTGGAGTTCGCCGGAGGTAACCGGACACAGGTCGCACGCCTGCTCGGCGTTTCGTATCCGACCATCGCAAAAAAGATCGCGGACTACGGCCTCGGCTGAGCTGGCCGTCGGCGACCAGGATCCTGGAAACGTTTTTGTAGTCGAATCCCGTACCGTTTTCGGGGGCTCGGGACACTTAGGGGACCATGCGCAAATCCTCTATCGGGCTACTGGGATCGATCGTTCTGGTGACGGCTGCGGCGGCGAGCTGCAGCGACAACGGGGGCGGAGGGACAGGGAAGGGCGGCGGCGCCGGAACGAGCAGTAGCGGAGGCCGGGGCGGAACCACCGGAACCGGCGGCACCACCGGCGCAGCGGGCACGAGCGGTACGACCGGCACGGCGGGCACGAGCGGCACCACCGGCGCCGCGGGCGCGAGCGGCACGACCGGCACGGCGGGCGCGAGCGGCACGACCGGCACGGCGGGCGCCGGCGGCGGGACCGCGGGCGCGGGCGGCGGCACGGCCGGCGCCGGTGGCGGCGCGGGCGCGGCAGGTAACGGAGGCCGCGGCGGCGGAGCCGGCGCTGCGGGCGTCGGTGGCGGCGCGGGCGCTGGCGGCACCGCGGGCGCGGCCGGCGGCACGGCTGGTGCGGCCGGCGGGACTGCGGGTGCCGGCGGCGGGACCGCGGGCGCGGGTGGCGGGGCCGGGGCGGGCGGATCGGCAGCGGCGTGTACCGCCGCGTGGACGGGCGATGCCAAACGGCCGCAACTGACCGACGCGTCGGCGGCCTGCTACACAATCGCGAACTACCTCGCGCAGGCAGGAACCATCGGCGCATTGACGACCGACAACTGGAATCCGACGGCGGGGTTGCCCGCAGCGGGTACCTTGACCCCGATGTTCACCGTTGCCGCTGACGGAAGCGGCACTCACACGACTGTCCAGGCGGCGATCACCGCCGCAAAGGCGGTCACCGGCGGTGGCCGCGTCTACGTTCTCGTGAAGCCGGGCATGTATCGCGAGCTCGTGTGCATCGATGGCACCGTGCCCATCACGCTTTACGGAGCGGACATGGACGCCACAATGGTCACGATCGCGTTCGACAACTACAGCGGCAAGACGGTCGACGCCTCGCATGTCAACACCTGCTCGAATCCCACCACGGCCAATCCCCCGAAGACCACGTATGGCACCAGCGACAGCACAACGGTGTTCGTGAAGGCCAACGGATTTCAGGCGATGAACCTCACCATCGCCAACGACACAGACGAGATCGCCGCGGGAAATCCCTCGTCGATCCAGGCGGTGGCGCTGACGGCGCAGGGCGATCAGGGCGTGTTTCAGAACGTCCGGATCCTGGGCAACCAAGACACGCTGCAGGTGAAGTCATCGACGGGGACACTGGTCGCGCGCAGCTACTTCAAGAAAAGCTACGTCGAAGGCGACACGGATTTCATCTTCGGCCGGGGGACGGCGGTGTTCGACGAGTGCACGCTGTTTTACGTGGCCGGTCGCAAGACCAACAGTACGCACATCTCGCCCAGCACCGAGATGCCCGTGGGGTTCGGTTACCTCATCATCAAGAGCAAGATCATGGGTGCATCCACAATCTCGGGGACGACATTGCTCGGGCGCGCCTGGGACGATAGCTCGGGGACGATGCCCAACGGGCAGGCGATCATCCGCGAAACCGAAATTGGCGCCCACGTCAACGTCACCACGCCGTGGGGCCCAGCCGCCACTTCCAGCCGGGCATTCGATGCCAACACGAATCGGCTCTACGAGTACAAGAATACGGGCGCGGGCGCGGCGCCGTGAGAAGAACGACTTCCACAGGTCCTCTGGCCGAAGGGCAGTCGGATGCTCCTCAATCGCCGGCCTAGCCGACCCCGATGCCGGAGCATCGGCACCGGTGAGCGAGTGCAGCCGGCTTCAAGGAAGGAGATGGCTCCGCTGGCCGCGGTACCTGATGACCAGCCCACCGGCGCCGTTCGTAAGTTTCTTTCAGTCGGGGCTACAAGTTCCTTTCAGTAGTGGTCTGTAAGCGTTCGTAAGTACGTGATTTATTGCCGGCCCGGCCGGCACGCGGGGTGCAAGCGATGGGCGCGGCGCTGTCTGCGCCGCTCGGCCCCCCCGTGCTCGACAAGCTCATCGACTTCGCCGTCCATCGGCGCGGCATCACGCTGACCGTGACGCTGCTGTTCGCGATCTTCGGCGTCGTCACCTTCGGCAAGCTGAAGATCGAGGCATTTCCGGACGTCACGAACGTCCAGGTCATGGTGATCACCCTCTACCCCGGCCAGGCGGCGGAGGAGATCGAGAAGCAGGTGACCATCCCGGTCGAGCGGGCCCTGACCGGAACACCGCGCGTCCTCATCCAGCGATCGATCACGTCGTTCGGCCTGTCGCAGGTCATCCTGACGTTCGAGGACGACGTCGACATCTACTGGGCGCGCCAGCAGGTGGCGGAGCGGCTCCCCGACGCCGAGGTGCCGGAGGGCATCGAGCCGCACCTCGGCCCCAACGACACGCCGGTCGGGCAGGTCTACCAGTACACGCTGGAGAGCGACCGGCACTCGCCGAGCGAGCTGCGCAGCTGGCAGGACTGGGTCGTCTCGAAGAACCTGATGCGCGCGCCCGGCGTCGCCGACGTCGTCAGCTTCGGCGGCTTCCAGAAGGAGTACCACGTGCTCGCCGACCCGGGCCGGCTGCGCAACGCGGGGATCACGCTCAAGGACGTCATCGACGCCGTCGCGGCGTCCAACGGCGCGACGTCGGGCGGCTACCTCCAGCTCGGTGAATCGGAGCTGGTCGTGCGCGGCCGCGGCTACCTGCGCTCGCCGGTCGACGTCGGCAACACGGTCGTGAAGGCGACGAACGGGACGCCGATCCTGATCCGCAACGTCGCCCAGGTGGTCGAGGCCTACACGCCGCGGCGTGGGGCGGTCGCGCGCGGCGGCGCGATCGACTCCGTCGAGGGGACGGTGCTGCTGCGCCGCGGGGAGAACCCCAAGGACGTGCTGCGCGAGGTGCATGAGGCGGTCGACCGCATCAACAAGGAGATCCTGCCCGCCGGCATGCGCATCGTGCCGTTCTACGACCGCACGCGCCTGGTCGACAAGACGCTGGAGACGGTGTCGCACAACATGATCGAGGGCATCGCGCTGGTCGGCATCGTCGTGTGGATGTTCCTGCGCGCGCTGATCGGGTCGACGGCAGTGTCGATGGTGATGCCGCTGGCGCTGCTCGCGGCGTTCGTCGGCCTCTACTACGCGGGTGTCCCGGCGAACCTGCTGTCGATGGGGGCTATCGACTTCGGCATCCTGCTGGAGGGCGCCGTCATCTTGGTCGAGAACGCCTACCGGCACCTGGCGGCGGAGAAGCCGTCGCCCGAGAGTGTGCCGCACGTCGTGGCGGAGTCCGCCAAGGAGGTCGTGCGGCCGACGTTGTTCTCGATGGCGATCATCGGCGCGGCGATGCTGCCGATCTTCACGCTCGAGCGCGTCGAGGGACGGATCTTCCGGCCGGTCGCGCTGACCTACGCGTTCGCGCTGGGGGGCGCGCTGCTGTTCACGCTGACGACCGTGCCGGCGCTGACGGCCCTGCTGCTGAAGCACCGCCCGGTCAAGGAGTCGCACCCAGCGTACCTGGCCTGGCTTCAGGACCGTTACCTGCAGGGGCTGCGCGCGACGATGCGCCGGCCGTTGCTGATGGCGGTGGTCGCGGTCGCGGTCATCGCCGGCGCGATCATGTTGGTGCCGCGCCTCGGATCCGAGTTCCTGCCCCCGATGAACGAGGGCGACATCCACATCACGGTGACGATGCCCAGCGCGGTTTCGCTGGAGCGCGGCGCCGAGGTGCTGCGCGAGATGCGCCTTCAGCTGCTGAAGTTCCCGGAGGTCAAGGACGTCCTCAGCGAGCAGGGGCACCCCGAGGATGGCACCGACGACGAGGCGCCAAACCAGTCCGAGACGTTCGTGATCATGAAGGCGGAGGACGACTGGCCTAAAGCGTCGAACGGCAAGAAGCGCAGCAAGGACGAGATCGTCGAGGCGATGCGCGTCGCGATCGACCGGCCGGGCGTCGACTACAACTTCAGCCAGCCGATCAAGGACCGCGTCGAGGAGTCGATCTCGGGCATCCGCGGACAGGTCGTCGTGAAGATTTACGGCACCGACCTCTCGCTGATGCACCAGAAGCTGGACGAGGTGAAGGCGATCATCGTGTCGACGCGCGGCTCGCGCGACGTCGACATCTACCGGGCGGGCAGCGCGCAGCACATCGTCGCCGACGTGGACCGTGAGGCGGCGTCGCGCTACGGCGTGTCGGTCCGGGACGTGGAGGACGCCATCGAGAGCGCGTACGGCGGCAAGCTGGCCACGGCGATGTGGGAGGGCGAGCGCCGGGTCGGCGTGCGCATCAAGACGCCGATGGCGGGCCAGGGCGATCCGGCGTCGGTCGGCCGGCTCGAGGTGCCGACCGAGCACGCGCGCCTGCAGCTGGCGGCGCTGGCCAAACTGCACCTCGACAGCGGGCGCACGCAGATCAACCGGGAGCTCGGGCAGCGGTTCCTCGCGCTCAAGTGCAACATCGAGGGGCGCGACATGGGGAGCTTCGTCGGCGAGGCGCAGGCGCGCGTCGCCGCGACCGTGAAGTTGCCCGAGGGCTACCACCTGACCTGGGGCGGTGAGTTCGAGAACCAGCGGCGGGCGATGAAGCGGCTGGCCGTCATCGTGCCCATCTCGGTGCTGGTGATCTTCTTCCTGCTGTACATGACCTTCCGGGCGACGCTACCCGCGCTGGTCGTGCTGCTGGACGTGCCGTTCGCGACGGTCGGCGGCGTGTTCGCGCTGTACCTGACCGGGACGGAGCTGTCGGTGTCGTCGGCGGTCGGGTTCATCACGCTGTTCGGCGTGTCGGTGATGAACGGCGTGATGATCGTGAACTACATGCGGCGCGCGCGCGCCAACCCGAGCGCGACGCCCGAGAGCGTCCTCCGGTCGGTTTCGGGGCGGCTGCGTCCGGTGCTGATGACCGCGCTGCCCGCGTCGATCGGCCTGTTGCCGGCGGCGTTGTCCCACAGCATCGGGTCCGACACCCAGCGCCCGTTCGCCATCGTGATCGTCGGGGGCTTGCTGCCCGCGACGCTGCTCACCATGTTCCTGCTGCCCACCACCTATCAGCTGGCCGAGCGCTGGTTCGGCCGCTGGCGTGCGCGGCATCCCGAGGAGCGGGAGGAACCATGAAACCAGGGAGAGCAGGGTGGGCGCGCCGGGGTCGGCTGGCGGCCGTCGCGATCGCCGTCGCGATCGCGGGCAGCGCCGCGAACGCCCGCGCCGCCGGGCTGACGATGGAGCAGGCGGTGTCGGTGGCGCTGCAGCGGAACCGTGACGTGATTGCGGCGAAGCTGGAGATCGACGCCGCCACGCTGGACGTCGTCGCCGCGCGCCTGTACCCGAACCCGACGTTCGGATACGAGCTCGGCAATCTGGTTCTCGGGAAGCCGAACCCGAACACGCCGACGGCGAGCTTCTTCGACCAGACGGTGCAGACCTTTGGCGTCAACGAGGTCATCGACGTCTGGATGAAACGGAGCGCCCGCATCCGCGCCGCCGAGCGGGGCGTCGAGCGGCGCAAGCTGCTGACCGAGGACGCGCTCCGCGAGATCGTGTACGTGGTCCGGTCCGGGTTCGCCGAGGTGGTGCGCGAACAGTCGGAGCGGCAGCTCGCGCACGACGTGGCGGATCGGTACGCGCAGACGATCAAGATTTCGCAGTCGCGGTTCAAGGCGGGCGACATCTCGGAAGCGGAGCTGCGCAAGATCGAGATCGAGGGCCTCCGGTACCAGAACGAGGTCATCCAGGCGGACATGGAGCTGGACGTCGTGCGGGGCAAGCTCGCCGCGCTGCTGGGGCTGGCCGGGGCGGGCGAGCTGCCCGCGTCCCTCGTCGAACCGGTCGATGCGGCGGCGCGGCCGACCTTCGATCTGCCGCGGCTGACGGCGCGCGCGCTGGAGCGGCGCCCCGACCTGCGGGCGGCTGGCGCGGCGAAGGTGCAGGCGCAGGCCCAGGTCGCGTCGGCGGAGCGCGACGCGCTGCCGGACATCACGGTGGGCGCGGCTTACACGCACAGCGACTTCACCGTGTCGGGCGACAACCCGAACACCCTGGGCCTGACGCTGTCCTTGCCGCTGCCGCTGTTCGATCGCAACCAGGCGAACATCGGGCGCGCGCACCTGGACGAGCGGCGCGCCGACAACGACGCCGATCGCCTGCGCATCGCGGTCGCGCGCGACGTTGGCGAGGCGGTCCGGCGCGGGATGCGAGCGGCGACGCTGCTGGCCGTGTTCGAGCGCCCGGCGGGCGGCGACGTGCCGGGGACGCCGACCGGGACCGCCGACAAGGGCGGGATGCTCTCGCGCGCGGAGACCGCGCTGCGCGTCGCGGAGAAGTCGTACCGCGCCGGGGCGATCTCGCTGATCGAGCTGCTGGAGGCGCAGAGGACTTACCTCGACACGCAGGCGACGTATCTGCGCGCGCAGCACGACTTCCGCCAGGCGACCGTCGACGTCTCACACGCCGTAGGAGAACCATGACCCCCAATCGGAAATCATGTCAGGTCCCCTCGCCCCGCAAAGCGGGGAGAGGGTTAGGCAGAGGGGTCTTCGTCCTCGCGGGCGCGGCGATTTCCCTGGCCGCGTTTGCCCCGGCGTGCACGAAGAGTCACGGCGAGACAGAGAGCGGCGGCGGCGAGAAGCCCCACGACTTCATCCGCTACGATCCGAACCACGCACCGCACGACTTCATCAAGATCGAGACCGTGCAGGAGGCGAGCGGGGTGTCGTCGATTTCGCTGCCGGGGCGGGTGAGCTTCGACGAGGACCACACGCAGCGGGTGGCTTCGCCCATCGACGGGCGCGCGATCAACATCCTGGTGAAGGCCGGCGACAAGGTCCGGGCGGGGCAGCCGCTGATCCAGCTCTCGTCGCCCAGCGTCGGGCAGATCCAGGCCGACGCCCAGAAGGCGATGTCGGACCTGTCCGTGTCGGAGAAGGCGTCGGAGCGCGTGCACAAGCTGCAGGCGGAGGGCGCGGTCGCGGAGAAGGAGGTCGCCCAGACGGAAGGCGAGCTGCGCAAGGCGCGTTCCGACTACGCGCGCGCGACCGCCCAGCTGAAGTCGCTGGGCGTGTCGCCGTCCGACCCGGCGGTGAACGCGGCGCTGCGCTCGCAGATCGCGGGCGTCGTCGTCGAGCGCAACGTGCTGGTCGGCCAGGAGCTGCGCGCCGACCAGGTGACGCCGTTGCTGACGATCTCCAGCCTGGACACCGTCTGGGTGCTGGCGGACGCGTACGAGCAGGACCTGGGCCTGGTGGCGGAGGGTGACGCGGTCGCGATCCAGGTGCCAGCGTATCCGGGCGAGAAGTTCCCGGGCAAGGTCGGCCACGTGGGGGAGGTCGTCGATCCCGCCACACGCACCGTGAAGATCCGCTGCATCGTCCCGAACAAGGATCACCGGCTGAAGCCGGAGATGTTCGCGAAGGCGGAGGTGAGCGACGGCGGCCGCCGCAAAATCATGACCGTCGCGTCCAAGGCGGTGCTGACCGACGGCGACAAGACGTACGTCATCGTCGCGACCGAGGGGAACGTCTTCCGGATCCGCCGTGTCGACGTCGGCCCCGAGACCGACGGCCGCATCCGCGTCCTGGGTGGCATCACCCCCGGCGAGAAGATCGTCACCGAGGGCGCGATCTTCATGAAGCGGGAGATCGAGAACCAGTAGCTGGTGTGGCGCTACATCGCCGGGGCGATCGTGTAGGCGGTCAGTTCTTCCTTGTGGCCGGCGCCGGTCAGCTCGCGGACCTTGCCGACGCCGCGGACGAACCACTGCGTCTTGATGGAGCCGTCGGCGGGATCGGTGCGCGTCACCTTCAGCGCGTTGAACGTTCCCGCCGGGACGGCGGTGACGAGGTCGACGCCGTCGACTGTCCAGGACTCGGACTGGTTGCTGGTCGCCGTCGGCTTGCTGCTGGTCGTCTTCGTCTTCGTGTAGTTGATCGTCCAGCTCGCGCCCGCCTGGAGATGGTCGGGCGACTCGTCGACGCGCAGCAAGTACGGCGCGTACCATTCGTCCGAAAGCATGCGACCGGTGTCGTCGGCGAGCGTGTCGTGGTGGCGCCGCACGTCGGTCGCGGTTGTCTCGTACCAGGTCATCTGGATCGACGCCTTGATGGTCTCGCGGACGCGGAAGCCCATCGTTCCCGCGGCCATGCCGCCCATGTCCTCGAACGCCTCGACGGCGCTCTGCTTGTCGTAGACGACGCCCTGATCGTCGACGTGGTACGTCCAGGTCGTGCCGACGGTCAGCGGTTGATAAGGCCCGCTCGTCACCATGGGCGGCCCGGCGTCCGCGTCTTCGTTCGGCGTCGTCATGCTCGAGGATCCCCCGCAGCCGGCGCCACCGACGACGAGCAGCGCGAGCAAAGCCGCCAACGTTGCAATTCCAGCCATGGCCGCGCGGATGCGCGTGTCGATTCTCATGTTATTCCCCCTCCCTTACCGTTCTCATCGATCGAGACACTGTTGATCCCCGGCACCTGCTTGTCGTGAAGCAGCCGCATGATGCCGGCCGCGTCCATGTCGTCGGCCAGCGCCGCCTCCATCACGAGGCGGCCCGCCTGCGCCGACGCGCTCCCGGGCAACTCGATGACGCGCGCGCCCGGGAACGCGAGCCGGATGCGGTCCCACGCGGCGCCGGGCTCGGCCGCGTTGATCGAGACCTTCGTCAGCCGCAGGCGCGCGCGCCGGCCGAGGTCGAAGATGGCCAGCACGACGCTGGCGAAGACCGTCGCCACCACCGCCATGGGAAGCGCACCCAGGCCGCAGGCCATCCCGATTCCGATCATCACGAACATCACGGCCGCGTCGCGCGTGTCCTTGATGCCCGACCGGAAGCGGATGAAGCCGCCCAGGCCGACCAGACCGAATGCGCGCGCGGTGCTCTGCCCGATGACGACCACCATCAGCGCCCCGGCGATCGCGATCAGGGTCTGCGCCTGCGCGGTCTCGCGCGCGGGCGGCAGCGTATTGGGCAGCAGCCGGCGCCACAGTCGATAGCCGAGAAACGCGCCCAGCAGGCCCGCCGTGATCATCCGCAGCAAGATCACTTCGAAGCGCGCCATGTCGAAGCTCTCGGCGTTGCCCAGGTTCATGTCCATCCCCGGCATGATCAGGCCGCCATCACGGTGGTATTGAGGTGGGTGCCCGTCGCGATGCCCGCCGCCTGCTTCAGCAACGAGATGTTTCCCGGGAACAGCTCGAGGGCGCGGCGCAGGACGTCCCGCCCGCGCGCGCCGCTCACCAGAACGCCGAGGCTCCTGACCACGGACGCAGGCCACAGCTCGAGGCACGCCTCGCGAAGCTGCCAGGCCGTCGGGTGGTCGAGGCCGATCAGCGAATCGAGCGCCTCGCGGCAGCTCGACGCCATCGCGACCCGCATCGCCCAGGCGCGCCCGTCATCCATCCCCGCGATGGTGGACAGCACCGTCTTCGGCGCGCGGCCGAGCATGCGCTCACGCCAGCGCCAGGCCCGGTCGCTCGAAATCCCCACGAGCGATCCGATGGCGGGCACCGGGGCGGCCGTGCGCGCGGCGCGCCGGATCGTCCAGGCGCGCTCGCTGTCCAGGCCCGTGACGGAACGAGCGGCTGCGCGCGCGGTGACGTAGCCGGCGACGGCCGCCTCGAGCGCCCCGCGTTCGCGGATCCAGCGCTCGCGCCAGTCCCAGGCGCGCGGCGATTCCAGCTGGGCCAGCGAGGCGATGACGGCGTCCGGCACGCGCGCGTACAGCTCTTCACGCAGCGCCCACGCGGTCTCGTCGTCCAGCCCCTGGAGGCTCGCCGCGACCTCGGCGGGCGCGATCTCCGCGAGCAGCTCGCGAAGCATCCAGGCAGGCGGCGCCTCCGCGGCCTGTTCGGCCAGCGAGGTCGCCACCTCGTGTGGCGCCGCCTCGACGAGCGACCGCCGCAGCTTCCACGACATGCCGTCGGACAGGCCGCGCAGGCCGCGGGCGATCACGCGCGGCACCTGGGCCGCGAACGTCTGGCGCCGCTCGTCGATGCCGCCGCCCGAGAGTCCGGCCAGGACGTAGGCGGCCAGCGTCGGCTCGCGGCGCCCCCGGTCGTCGACCCATCCGAGGAACGCGGCAAGCGCCGCCTCGGGACTGGCGATCGATGCCGCCAGCCGTGCCGCGGCCGGGTTGACGGCGCGTCCGGCGCGGGCGTTCGCGACGGCCGCCTGGACGCTGGAGGCCCGCGCCTGGAAGATCGTCTCGCTGATCTCCGCCACGACCTGGTCCAGGTCGGAGTCCGTGTTCTCGACGACGAGCCAGCGCCCGGGATCCGCCGCGGCGAGCGCCAGGTATCCCTCGCGCAGGCGCTGTCCCAGCCCGCTTCCCGCCAGGCCCTTGCGCGACGCGGGACGCAACTCGCGGGACAGTAGCTTGGCGACCTTTCGCCGTCCGCGCGCGACGGTCGGATCGACGTCCACGAGAAAGACCAGGTCGGGCCAGAGACCGCCGGCGGCGTCGTCGACGACCGATCGGATCGTCGCCTCGGGCAGGCGCCGGACCTGCCGCGCCAGGACTTCCGCGGTGTAAAGGTAGCGGTCGCTGATGACGACGTCGGCCCGCGACAGCGCCGGGATCACGACCTCCTCGAGCAGCTGGATCTCGCGCGCCACGTAGAGCAAGAGCTCCGCGCGCGGAACGAGCGCCAGGTTGCGGGCGTCGCGGCACAGATCGCGAATCGCCTGCGTCACGCGCGAGGCGAACCAGCCGCCCTCACGCACGTGCTCGACGCTGAGGTTGCGGGCGCGCAGCGCCTCGGCGACCCGATTCGACAGCGTGGTCTTGCCGCTGCCGTCGATTCCTTCGAATGCGATGAGGATTCCCTTCGGCATCGCGCGCCCGGTCACGCCGTCCCCGGGTTGGGTGCGAAGTACGTCGTGTCGCCGACACCGTCGCTGTCTTCGGCGCTCGCCTCCGCCGTCGAGGACGACGTGGCCGCGCCGGGGCGAACGAGCGACTCGAGCTTTCGGTTCAGCGCCGCCATTCCCATCTTGAACTTCGAGAACTCACGCGCCGGCTCCATCCCATCGAGCGCCCACGACAGCCAGAGCGGCCGGTCGCCCCAGTGTTTCACCTCGATGATCCGCGCCGGTCCGGGCGCGATGACGTCGGCGGGACTGGGCGCGACCTCGGCGCCGACGACGCCGACCATCTGCGCGCGGCAGAACGTCAGGCGTTCGTCCATGGTGATGCGCAGGCGCCCCGACTCCGCCGTCATCGAGGCGCGGCGGTACCAGGTCGTGAGGCGCGGCGCGATGCTCGCGGTCGACAGCTCCTTCTCCAGCGCCGCCAGCGCCGAAAGCGGCTCGAGCGATGCGAACGCCGGGTCGCGTTGCCCGCGCCGTTCGATCAGGTGCCGCAGCAAGGTCGGCGACGCCTGAAGGCGCACCTTCGAGCGCGCCGTGCCTGCGTTCTGCTTGAGCTCGAGGCAGGCGATCGGCGAAAGGATCGGGGCGTCCTCCAGCGATGCCGCCATCGCGTACTCCCGCAGCCGCAGTCGGCGCGCGATAGGACCGTCGCACGACCGCAGATACACCGAATCATCGGTGTCGAAATACGTGGTCCGCGTGTAGGCGATCGGGCGGGCCTGGTCGTAGGTTTCGACAGTCGCGCGCGCACCGATCGACGCGAAAAAGCGAGTGACTTCCGCGCGCGTCAGAATGAAGCGTTCCTCGTGCTCCACCGGATCGACACCACCCATGTCATCCCCCCAGTTCGACACCGCGTCCGGGACCCTGCATTTGCAAGCAGGGTGCCGCTCTCAGGGCGGTGCCGCCCGATGTTTTGCGGGGTGCTCTAGGGGCCCGTTACCAGCGAGTAATCAGGGCGCCGTTGGCGAGTTACCTACGGCGTAAGGGCGCCCTCCGGGGAGGGTCACCGTCGGGAGAGGCGCTCGGCGAGCCCCGAGGACCTTTCGAGGGGACGCGCGACGGCCTGCTCGAGCAGCGCCCGGCGGCCGACGACAGTGATGGAGCGGCGAACGCGCGTCACCGCCGTGTAGATCAGCTCACGCGACAGCAGCGGTAGATCGGCGTCGGGCAGGATCAACGCCGCGTGATCGAGCTCGCTGCCCTGGGCCTTGTGCACCGTCGACGCGTACGCCACCACCAGCGACCCGTGAAGCGCCTTCAACGGGAAGGGAACGATGGTGCCGCCGCGCAGAAAGACTGCGGCCGGGGTTGGGCGGCCGTCGCCCGAGTCCACCGTCAGGACCATCCCCTGGTCGCCGTTGTACAGACCGCGGTCGTAGTCGTTGCGCGTGATCATCACGGGCGTGCCGGGCAGCATCGTGTCCGGTGACGGCGCCGGACCGCCGGCGTCCGCCGCGGCCCGGCGCGCGAGGTCGGCGTTGATCCGGTCGGCGCCGGCGAAACCGCCGCGCGTGACGGTCAGCAAGCGCGACCGTTGTTGGCGCCCCAGCGCATCCATGACGGCCGCCGCGGCGTCGGGGTCGAGCGCGCCGTCGCGGCGGGGGTGCAGCGCGTGGCTCTGCCGTGCCGCCTCGGCGCCTGGCCGGATCCAGGTCGCGTACCAGTAATCGATGAATGCCGACAACGACCGCCGCGCCGCCTGAGGTGTGTCGCCCTCCGGTTCGAGGCAAGCGAAACCGCGGAAGGCGAGGCCGGTCGCGATCGTGGCGGCGGGCCGGCCGCGATCCCCGAGCACGCCCTCCGCGATCGCCCGAGCGGCGTCGAGCACGGCGGCGCCGTCCGGATTCGCGGGATTCATGCGGTGGCTCTCGGTGAGGCGGCAGGCCGCGCCCAGCGCGACCAGATCGCGGAACACACTGCCGACCTCGACGGCGGGAAGCTGATCGCCGTCGCCGATCAGGACAAGGCGCGCCTCCGGGGCGAGGGCGCGCGACAGCTGCTCCATCAGCGCGAGGCCGACCATCGACGCCTCGTCGACGATGACGGCGGCGTGGGGCAGGGGGCGGTTCTCGTGGTGGCGAAACTCGCCGCCGCGCAGCCGGACGGCACCGCCGGCGAGGCCAAGCAGTCGGTGCAGGGTGGACGGCGCCGGCGCGTCGGCGGCGTCGCGCAGGACTTCGGCGATGCGGTTGGCTGCCTTTCCGGTGGGCGCGGCGATGGCGATCCGGTCGGCCTCGATGCCCGCCGCCAGCCAGGCGCGGACGATGCCGCGGATGAGGGCGGTCTTGCCGGTTCCCGGCCCCCCCGAGATGACCGTGAGCGCGCGCCGGCCCGCCGCGTCGACCGCCGCCAGCTGCTCCTTCGTCCAACTCTCTCCGGTTCGGGCGGGATCCGTCTTCGCGGCCGGCGCGTCGGGTCGGGTCAACCGCGGCTTGAGCGCATCAGCGAGGCGCTGTTCCAGACGCAGGTCGCGCTCGTGATAGAGGAACTCACCGTCGACGATGAACGGCCGGTAGTCGCCCGGCTGGCCGACGAACGGCGAAAGCGCCGGAAGCGCGAGCCGCGCATCGGCCAGACGCACCGCCGCGGCGCGATCGTCCTCGCCGGCGCCGAGGCGCGTGAGCCGGGAGCCGACCGTCGCCAGATCCAGCCGCGTGGCGCCGCCCGCGCGCGATTCCAGGGAGGCGAGCACGACCAGCGCGAAGGCTCGCCGCTCCTCTCGGGACAGGTCGGGCCAGCAGCCGGCCTCGATCGCCAGGTAGACGGATGCCTGGTCCATCTCGGCGCCGCCCGGGATCAGATCGCGCGCCCAGACGGGCGGCCAGGCGCGCGCGTCGGCCGCGGCGGTCATGCCCGGTCTCCTCCCTCGAGCGCGGCAGCCAGATCGCGCTGCCAGTCGGTGATCTCGTCGAACGTCGGCCGCCGGCTGCGGATCGCATCTTTCGAGTGGGCGAGCCCGCGCACGAATACGTAGAGGGTGCCGCCGAAACGCGCCTCGTAGGCCGCGGCATCGGTGATGCCGAGCATCCGCACGAGCGCGAGCGCGTAGAACCGTTCCTGCAGGGCGTAGTTGTTCTCGATGTGCGCCGCGACGGCGGCGGCGCTCCAGACGGGGAGCCGGTCGGTCTTCCAGTCGCCGAAGTACGAGCGGCCCTCGTGCTCGAAGATCACGTCGACGAAACCCTTCACGTAGCCGCTCTGCGGGCCGCCCGCCTCGGCGGGGAACGGGAAGAGGAACTCCACCTCTCGCGCCGTGGGGTTCGCGTGCGCCAGTCCCGCCAGCGCGCCGCCCACGACGGGCAGCGAAGCGGTCAGCGCGGCGTGCGCGAGACGCAGGGCCGGACGCAGCTCCCCCGCGCCACGGTTGTACTGGCGAAGCAGACCGCTCACCAGGGACTCGACCTCCGGGCGCGCGCTCCAGGCATCGAACGCCGGCGTTTCAATCAACGCCGGAAGCGGCACCTTCTCGAGCACCGCGTGCAGGAAGATGCCCGTGGCCTGGCCCCCCGGAAGCGCGCCGTCGCCGTCGTCGGCGTGCGCGTCGGCGGGCGCGGCCACCTCGTCCAGCATCTCCGTCGGCGGCCGATAACCGCCGTGCGCCTGCTTGATCCGGCTATACGACGTGGTCACCGCGCCTGCGCGCGCGCGTCGCAGCCCCGCCAGCGCCGTATCGCCCTCGATCGGCGCGACGTCCCCCGGCTCCGGCCGCCAGGCGGTGAGCCTCGCGGTCGAGATCGTCTGTGACTCGCTTCCGTCGGCGCGCGCGTCGATTGGGATCTCGTGAGGTTCCCGCAAGCGGCGCGGGTCGGGTTCATGCATCAGATCACGCAGCCGGCGGTTGACGTGGCGGTAGCCGCCGACCAGCTTCCAGTATTCCTCCGCCTTGGGCGCGTCGAAGAGCGACGCGTCGCCCTCTGGCACCTTTCCAGAGTACGGGAGGTAGAGCCGCTTGCGGGCGCGCGTCAGCGCGACGTAGTAGAGGCGCTGATCCTCGCCGTCGCGGTCTTCCCTGATGAGATTGGTCGTCGCCTCCAGGCGCGGGCGCCCGGCGACGCGCTTCCGGCGGCCATCGACGACGAAGCTGCGCACGCGATCGTTGGGCGCGGGCCCGAAGCCGCCGTACACGAACACGAAGTCCGCCTCCAGGCCCTTCGCCCGGTGCATGGTCATGATCTGGACGGCGTCGCGTTCGCCCTCGGCCCGCAACGTGTTCCCCTCTTCGGGCTCCGGAACGATGAGCCTCGCGACGAGGGCCGCCAGGCGGCGCGCGATGTCGCCGAGCGGGCGTCGGGTCCGCGCCGCATCGTTCGCGAGCAGCTCGAACAGCTGCTGGAAATTGGTGAGCCGGCGCATGGCCTCGCCAGCGAAGAGCTCGCGCCGGGCGACGCCGCTGTCGTCGAGGATGCGGCCGAACAGATCGGCGAGCTCGCCGTTCTCGGCCGCGGCGTGCCAGGACAACAACCGATCGACGAGCAACTGGTCGGCGCCCGCCGCGGCCGCCGGCAGATCGGCGAGCGACAGCGCGAAGAACGGCGTCAGCCAGGCGCGGAGGCGCTTCGCGGGATCGTGCGGGTCGGCGATGGCGCGCAGGAGATCGCGGACCTGGCGCGCCTCGTCGGTGTCGTAGAGGCCTTCCTGGGCGGCGAGGACCGCCGGGATGCCGCGCTTTGCCAGCGCATCCGCCACGGTCTGGGACTCCTTTCGAACCCGGGTCAGGACGTAGATCTTCCGGGCGTCGCGCGCCTCCCCGCGGTCGCGCAGGCCCTTGATCTCGTCGGCGATCGATTTCGCCAGGCGCCCGCGCACCACCCGCATCGGGAGCTGCTCCTCGTTGTCGGCCTTCACGGTCATCAACGTCAGCGGGCGCGGCTGATCGACAGTCTCGCCGTCATTGCCGCCGTAGGTGACCGGGTCGTGGTAACCGCTGCCCACCGAGAAGAAGGGCGGCTTCGCCGTCTGGTCGAAGATCGCGTTGTAGGTGTCGATCACCGCCGGCGTGGAGCGGAAGTTGCGCTTCAGCGAATGCTTGCCTCCCAGCGGGATCACGGCCGCGCGCGCCTCGTCGTATGTGCTGACGTCCGCGCCGCGGAAGCCGTAGATCGCCTGCTTGGGATCGCCGACGAGGTAGAGCGGGCGCGGGTCGCCGTCCTCCAGGAAGATCGCGCGGAAGATCCGCCACTGGACCGGGTCGGTGTCCTGGAACTCGTCGATGACGGCCAGCCGATAGCGTTTGCGGAGCGCAGCCGCGAGCTCGGTGCCGCGCGGTCCCTGAAGCGCTTCGTCGACGAGCACGAGCATGTCGTCGAAGTCGTAGAAGCCGGCGGCGCGTTTACGCGCGCGCAGGTGCTCCTCGACCGGCGGGCCGAAATGCTGGGCGATCGCGGTCGCCAGCGGGACGGCGGCGGCGACGAGCTCCTCGATGCAGTCGAGCAGCGGCGCGATGCCCGGCTTGTCGCGCACCCCGAGAAGACGATCCGGTCGGAGCAAGTACGAGAACGCGTCCTTCGTCTTCTTCACGAGAGCGTCAAGGTCGGCGAGCAGGCGCGCCGGCTGTCCGTGGCGAATGAAGTCGCCCGTCAATGCGTGCAGCGCCTCGAGGCGGGTCGCGATGGTCTTCTGCGTCCCCTTGTGACTGATCGCGCGGACCACCGCGGCGTGCGCCTCATTGAATGGCAGTGCCGCGAAGGCCCGGGCGGCGCGGTCGACGCGGGCAGGATCGTAAATCTCCGCCCAGTCGCAGCGCAGGCGGCGCGCCTGGAAAAGGAGCTGCTCCAGCCATTCGGCGCTGTTGCCGGCCGCGAGCCAGGCCTCCAGCAGGGAGGCTCCGTCTCCCTCGAGGCGGCCCCTAATCACTTCGTCGAACGCCGCCGCGAAGGCGGTGCGGCTTTCAACCTGACCCTGCACGAGCAGGCGGCCGCTCGCGAACGCATGCTCGGTCAGCGCGCGCTGGCAGAAGGCGTGGATGGTCGAGATCGGCGC
>Ga0070690_100000487_pt1 | contig 19922 bp, 14 predicted proteins | sample KBSS33HmetaG_FD_64671 | JGI IMG/M metagenome (GOLD analysis project Ga0070690, IMG submission 64671) | Switchgrass rhizosphere microbial communities from Kellogg Biological Station, Michigan, USA - KBS S3-3H metaG | ecosystem: Host-associated > Plants > Roots > Rhizosphere ... | reverse complement strand
TCCTCCGTGGGGAACTGGACGATGCGCAGGCGATCCTTGAACGAGCGATCAAGTTTGCTCGTGACCGAAAGCGAGAGTGGTATTCGGTCCAGGCAATGCGAAATCTCGCACGTTGTTTCTTAGCTCAGGGCAAGTTCAAGAAAGCGATCGGGATGGCGAGGGACACTATCGAACTATCGGCACGGATCGGCGATAAACACTTCGCCAACATGGCTGGACTCGTGCTTGCAGAAGCATATCTCGAGGAAGACGGTTTAGAAGAATCTGAAAACGCTCTGCAGATGGTTGAAAAGGCTGACCCTGAGGCTGATTTCTTTGTTCTTGGAAGCATCGCCCGGATCCGCGGACGTGCCGCTGCGAAACAAAAAGACGATGAGTTGGCGGTTCATCACTTCAGTAGAAGCCTGACAATTTTTGAGGCTGCCGAGGACGCGTACAATACCGGCCTTGCACACTTCCTCGTCGGATCACATCTCGACGCCGCCCACTTCGAAAGAGCCCACAGTCATCTGTCGAAAGCGGCGGACATATTTCGCAAGCTCGGTATCAGTTCAATGGTTCAAGACGCCACCAGCGAGCTGCAAAGATCAAAGAAATCGTCCGCAAACGCTAAAGAAACAAAGCAATCAAGGCCGGGCGCCTCTGTTTCGCATCTACTGACCGTGAGACTTGCCGAGGCAACCGCCTCACGTGAACTATTGTTCCGGGAGCTAGTCGCCGTTCTCCAGCAGGAGACCATGGCGAACCGCATAATAGTTGCGGAAAGCGACAGCCAGCAGAGGCTCTATCCTTTTATTACGCACGGATTCTCGCCGCAGGAAAGCGGCGATCTAATGACCAAATTTTCCGAGGCGCAGAGCAAAGGCAGCGAAAAATCTTTCCTGAAAACAAAGAACCTCACAATGGTCCCGCTGAATGCGACCTCAGCCGCCGGGGCAACGCTGTTCATTCATCCGGCGGAGGGAGCCGTGCTAAATGACGGCGGATCACTTCAACCACTGATCAGCGTCGTTGAGCTCGGGATGGCCGTGACCGCTTTGCGCCAACGCGAAAAGAACCGACCGGAGGAGCATGAGGCAGGAGCCTTTACGTCGACGAACCTGATGCCGGGATTTATTCATTCGTCTCCAGCAATGAATTCCCTGGTAGATGAGATCAATAAGATCAGGGCATCGGACGTGACCGTATTAGTCACAGGCGAATCAGGAACAGGCAAAGAGCTTGTTTCGAGGGCGATCCATGCCACGTCCAACCGCAAGGACAAGATCTTTGTGCCGTTCAACTGCACCGCTGTCCCGAAAGAGCTCGCTGAGGGACATCTCTTCGGCTATCGAAAGGGGTCTTTCACGGGCGCTGTCGTTGATTCGCCCGGTATGATACGGGCCGCGGACGGCGGCACGTTGTTTCTCGACGAAGTTGGCGATCTGCCACTCGACGTTCAGCCTAAGCTCCTACGTTTTCTCCAGGAGGGTGAGGTGCAGCCGATCGGAGAAAAGAGACCTGTTAAGGTCGATGTGCGAGTGATCGCCGCGACGAATATGCCGCTTGAAGAGAGGGTTTCGGAAGGAACATTTCGCGAGGACCTTTATTATAGATTGAACGTTATCCGGCTGCGGGTTCCTCCGTTGCGCGAAAGACGATCCGAGATACCCCCGATCATTCATTACTACATCGATCACTATTCCTCGCGCTTTGGAAAACACGGGATCACGTTTCTTCCCCAGACGATCGACCTGCTGATGGTTTGTAATTGGGAAGGAAATGTCAGGCAACTTTGCAACGAGGTTCAACGCGTCATTGCCAGGGCGGACGACAACGAAGTGGTCACGCCCGAACACCTTTCGCCCGAATTGAAACGAATCGCGCATCCGCTTACGCCTTTTGGTGGTGACACTAACGTGAGACCCATTACCTCCTACGACAGCGTTTTGTCGTCATTTACCTCGTCGAGCGTACCAAACGGCACGCTTGACGAGGCAGTCTCGCAACTCGAAATACAAATGATTCAGGCCTCGCTGGCGCGACACAGGTGGAACATCTCTCGCGTCGCCGGCGAGCTAGGCCTTACCCGCCGCGGACTCTATCTTAAGCTAAACCGTTACAGCATTGAGAAAGGCTTTTGATCGATCTAAGCTTAACGCGCCATGGCCCTGAGGTTTTCTACAATTGCCGGGAGCCACGCGAGGACGAAATCGACGTCTTCGTCCGTATTGTACCTTCCGAGGGAAAACCGAATCGATCCCATTGCTCGTGAATACGGAACATTCATCGCCTGCAAGACAGCGGATGTCGAATGACTGTCGGAATTACAGGCAGATCCTGTAGATACGCAAACGCCGATCTCATCGAGCCTTGCGAGTATAGCCTCTCCGTTCGTGTTTTCGAATGAGATGTTCGATGTATTTGGCAAGCGATCATTCCTATCAGACGAGCCGTTGAGATATGCATTTGGAATCGTTTTGAGAATTGCGTCCTCTAAACGATCTCTTATTTTCCTGACTCGATCCATAGCCGAAACGTCCTGTGCGAGTCGCGCGGCCTCGCCTAAGCCGACTATCTGATGAACTGCTTCGGTTCCCGCCCGCAGGCCATGCTCCTGGCCGCCGCCGATCAAGAACGAATCGATCGCAGTACCCGGACGCACATAAAGCGCACCAACTCCTTTTGGCCCGTGAAATTTGTGCCCGGAGACAGACAGAAGGTCGATCTGCGATTTTTTGAGATCTATCGCAACTTTGCCGGCCGCATTCACCGCGTCGGTATGAAAAACGGCGGAAGAGTTTTCCTTGACGACTCGGGCAGCTTCCTCGACGGGAAATAGCACACCGGTTTCGTTGTTGGCGAGCATCATTGACACTATCGCAGTATCTTTGCGCAGAGACCTTTTAAGATCGTCAAGATCGGTCATGCCATTTTCATCAACCTCTAACCACGTAACTTCACCGCCGCTTTTTTCGTGATTTGCGCATACATTCCGAATCGCCTCGTGCTCGACTCGCGTCGTTACTATGTGCCGCATCTCAGAACGGGCCGAAAGGACGCCGCGTATTGCCCAGTTGTCGCTTTCGGTGCCACAGGAAGTAAAGAAGATCTCGTCGGGTTTAGCTGCCCCTACCAGATCGGCCACGTGGCCGCGGGCATTACTAACCGCTTTCCTTACGCTGCGTCCCCGTTGATGTGCCGAGGACGCATTTCCAAATTCGTCGGTCAGAAAGGGACGCATGACCTCAAATACCTCGAGCGCTAACTGTGTTGTCGCGTTGTTGTCGAAATATATCAGCCTTGCCATTGAAATAATTCTTGCCTCTCATTTGATCATGGGTCAATACCAAAATTCACAATTGACGCTTTAGGATTTACAATACGGCTTACCTTGATCGCAATTCTGAAAATCACCGAGCCGAACGGCCGAAGTTGGGAGATCAGCCTCACGGCCGGCTCAACCTATGAGGTCGGTCGAGCCAAGGAAAATGATATAGTCCTTAATGATCGCAGAGTTTCGCGAAAACACGCCTTCATTACTGCATTTGGAACACGGTTCAAGATCATCGATGGTCACCTCGAGGACGGGACCTTGATCCGAAGTGTCAATCGCCTCTTTATAAACGGAGCACCGCAGATGGAGGCGTTTCTTGACGACGGCGATATCGTCACTATCGGCGAAACAAGCCTTGAGTTCAAATCTCTCATAAATCCATCGAGGCGCATTCCGGTCGAGCCCGAGCCTACTCCATCGATTCTGGAAATTCCCGCGCCGCAAGTTGAGCAAACCGAGACCGTGATAGATGTGCCGGCGAGCGTGAACTATGATGACTCGCCGCTCGGACAAACGCAGCTGCAGATTTCGGCCAACGAAATTATGGGAAGGCAGTCGCACCTCTCTCTCGAAAGTGCGATCGCGACGCCTGAGGAGATCAAAGATCTGCGTCGGAAAGCCAAGATCCTTGAACTGATGTTTGAAATGAGCAAGATGCTCGGGACTGTCTTTGACCTAAAGGAGATCTTTGAAAAAGCAACGGATCTTATCTTTCGCGGAACACCTGCTGACCGGGTGGTTGCGTTGATCGCCGATGAGACGGTCGACGGCAAGATACTCGATTACAGCTTGCACCAGATCGCTGTAAAAGCGCGGGACGAGAATCTTGCCAGCATTACCGAAAAGCTGACCTTGAGCCGAACGATCACCCAGAAGGTAATGCGGGATAAGGTTGCGATCCTTTCTCAGGATGCGCGAACGGACGAACAATTTCAGGGGGCTGAATCGATCGTTTTGCAAGGCGTTAGATCGACCATATGCGCTCCACTGATCACTGAAGCTAATGTTCACGGCGTGGTTTATGCCGACAGGCTTGATCCTTTTGCAGCATTCTCATCGGACCACCTCGAGCTGATAAGCGCCGTAGCCGCTCAAACCGCAGTTACTGTGGAAACGGTTAAGGCACATCGTCGACTCGCGCGGGAAGAGGTCGCGCGGGCGAATTACAGCCGGTTCATGCCGGAATATGTCGTTAAACAGCTGCTGAACAATCCGAATTCCTTTCGGCTCGGGGGTGCAAACCAAACGGTAACGGTTTTGTTTGCCGACATCCGGGGATTTACAGCGCTTTCGGAAAATGAAAATCCTGAAAAGATCGTTGGCCTGTTAAATAGATACTTCTCGGCGATGTCCGAGATAATATTCGATCACGGCGGTACGCTGGATAAATATATCGGTGACGGGCTGATGGCTATATTTGGCGCGCCGACGACGACACCCGAGGACGCTTTGAATGCAGTCCGGGCTGCCGTCGCTATGCAGAAACGGCTTTTGAGCTTGAACGAAGAACTCGGAAAGGACGGCTTTGGACAGGTCTCGGTAGGAATGGGCCTTCATACCGGCGAAGCAACGATCGGGTATGTCGGTTCCGACAAAAGATCGGAATATACTGCGATCGGCGATACTGTAAACCTTGCCTCCCGGCTCGAGTCAAATGCGGGCGGCGGTCAGATCCTGATAAGTGATGCGACCGCGTCAGCCGCCGGATCTTCGCTCCCTTTAAAGGCCCATGATCCGCTCCTTGTAAAAAACCGGGTACAGCCGGTAAACCTTTTTGAAGTTCGCTGGAACTAATAGTTGCGCGGTTTAAGCCCTGTGTTTAATAATATTGCGGTTCTCCCTACTTTCCCTGTCAAAATCCGCAAAAATTTTGATTGTAGTTCCTTTCATCAAGGGAATATAATCAAAAAACCGATCTGTATTTATGTTAAGGATCTCTTCACTTAAGAAATTGGTCACGGATTCGATGGCCATCGATCTTGGAACCGCGAGCACTGTTATTGCGGTAAAAGATAGGGGTGTGGTTCTCGACGAACCATCCCTGGTCGCCATCAATGAGACCACGGAGGAGATCGTCGCCTTTGGCCAGGAGGCGTCAGATATGACCGGTCGCGAAGGCCGCGATATCGTTGTCAAGGCTCCTATGATCGGCGGGGTTGTAGCAGATTTTGAAAGAACAAAGAAAATGCTCAACCACTTCGTAAAAAAAGCCAAGACCGGCGGATCGAATATTTCAATCCAGGCTGTGATGAGCATGGTATCCGACGTAACACATGTCGAACAGCGGGCTCTTCATAACGCTGCCGAAGACGCCGGAATAGGAAAGGTCTATATGATGGAGGAGGGATTGGCTGCCGGTTTCGGTGCGGGCGTCGCTCCAAGCGATAAGCGAGCGTCGGCGGTGGTTGATATAGGCGCTGGTACAACAAGTATTGCGATCATCGCAAAAGGAACGGTGGTTCATGCCGTTTCCGATAGGTTTGGAAGTAATGAGATCAACGCGGTTTTGGCCACGCACCTTCGCCGTCATCGCGGCATACAGGTTGGTGAAGAAACGACCGAGATGTTAAAGGCCAAGTTTGCCTCGACTTATCTGCCGGATGACATCTCGAAGTCGATCGAAGTTAGGGGACGGGACGTTCAGACAGGAAGTCCCGGAGCGGTGGAGATCACAACCGGCGAGGTTTATCCGGTCGTCGAGGCGGTCGTGAGGCGGATCGCTCAGCTTGTTAAAGATACCCTTACAGAATTGCGCCCTGAGGTAGCGGCTGATATATACGACCGCGGCGTTGTTCTGACCGGCGGCGGGGCTCTGCTTGACGGATTAGATAAATACCTTCGTAACTTTATCAACCTGGCTGTAACTGTTGCGGATGAACCCAGATATGCGACCGTCAACGGCTTGGTTAAGATGTTCGACGATCCGAAGCTCCTTGAACGGGTTTCGCGAAACGAGTTGAGCGTTCTGCAGAATGCTGAGGTGCCGTTCGAGGTTTAAGGCCCGGAATATCAACGAATGAAAAAATCGGAGCTTCGCACACTCTTTCTTGAGCGGCGAAGCTCTTTTTCCGCCTCCCAGATAACCGAAGAAAGCCGGGAGATAGCGGATCGCTTTTTTGAGTCGGTCGATCTGAGCGAAGTGCAGCGGTTTCATTGCTTTATCCCGATCGAAAAGTTTCACGAGATCGATACTCTACCCATCTTTCATCGTGTTTGGCAAGATCGTCCGGCTATCGAAACCTTAGCTCCCCGATCAAATCTAGAAACCTGTGAAATTGAGAGCGTTCGATTTGGCGGCGATAGTGCCTTGATTCAAAACAGGTGGGGTGTTAGTGAACCCGTCGGCGAAAGGATCGCAGACGCTGCGTCGATAGATATGGTGCTCGTTCCCCTTCTTGCCTATGATAAAAAGGGACATCGCGTCGGTTACGGAAAAGGATTTTATGACCGATTTTTGTCGGAGTGCCGCGAGGACTGCATGAAGATCGGACTCAGTTTTTTTGCCCCCGTTGAGGAAATCGGCGACGTCGATAAGCGTGACATCACATTGGATCTCTTTGTCACGCCGGGCGGTTTAGTTAGACCGGGCTAGTGATCACCGAAAAAACAAAAGCAGCCAAAAAGGCTGCTTTCTTCAATTCAGCTGAAATGGCTTTTACAGCGTAGCTGCTTCGGCTGCTTCTTCCTCTTCTTCATCGTCCACATCGGCGGTTGCACTACTGGCCGAGGAACTGGAATAGGATGAATAGCTCGAGGAACTGGAAGCTCCCGACGAAGAGTACGAATTCGACGAAGATTTCGGCTCACTTGCCTTGGATTCTTGAGCGTCTCTGGCTTTGATCATGCTGCAGCCACCCTCGAGAATTGCGCCGTCTTCAAGAACAAGTCTCGGCGTTTCAATGTTTCCTACGACCTTTGCCGTGCGTCCAAGTTGCAGGCGCTCTGTAGCCACAATATCGCCGTTGACCGTTCCGTTGATCATCGCCGAGGCAACCGACACATTCGCGTCGACCACGCCGTTGGTGCCGACGATAAGCGTTCCGCCATCGGACGCAACCGAACCGGTAAGGTGGCCGTCAACGCGGAGCATCATCTGGAAATTGGTTTCCCCCGTAAGAGTGGTGCCATGGCCGACGAAACCGCTGAGACGACCTTCTTTAATATCGCGTGCAATAGATTCGCTGTCGGAAACAACGCGTGAAGCAGCAGTTGTAGGCTCACTGCCATACTGATAACCGGTATCTGAATTGGGTGTTGTGCTTTGATAGTTTGTCATGGCTGGTTCTTCTGATTTGGAATTTCTTCCCATTCTGATCATAAAATTTGCAAACCTCGCTTATATTTCTACGGTTTTTTAGACAGTTTGGGATAAACCTCTAACTGGCAAGAGAGAGTGCGAAAATTCAAACTAAACGCACGGTGTGGTGAAAAGTGGATTACGCCTGAATCTTCCGTCGATGATTATAATAAATTATTTTGACGCTAAATGCATAGTGTTTTTTACTGTTTATTGTTTTCGATCTTTTCCGACAGAACGTCGTCAAGAGCAGCAACCGCAACCCTTTTTGGCTCAGCAGGTAAGGCAATATCTTTTAGATCGAGAGCAGTGTTTCCGATCATTCTTGTACTACCCATGTAGGTCCAACCCTTACCGAAATCCACGTAGAGAGGCACGATCATCGCGAAATCTTTCGACACACCGCTCTGCTCAAGCTTCCCGTTTAGCATCGTCTTACCGTCTGCCGACGGCGTCAGTGAATATGTAAGTTTGTAGGACGGCATGTCCGTTCCATAGACATACTCATCAAAGAACCAATCCATCTTTCCGTTCTTGTCTATATCCATCGACGGAAGAATGTGTTTTTCAACAGCATGTTTGAAATCCTCGGTTGAGATATCCTGGTTCGGATGCGACGCGAGGAAGTCCTTCATCATTGCCTGAAATCTTGCATCGCCTCCGCCTTTTCGGTCGTACATCATCATGCGGATCATGTGAAGGATAAACGCCCCCTTGGGATATATCATTACGCGGGCAATGCTTCCGGTCTTTGCATTGTTCAGACGGTAACCCTGTGTAACGGGCCCAACGGTGAAGGGTTTTCGGCCCCTTGATGCAGGCGTCGCCTCGATGATCTGTCGGCGTTGATTCTCCCAGAATTCGATGAACTTACTGATGTCTTTTTTTATGTAATAAATGTAAAGCGATGTAGAAAACTCTGCGAAGCCCTCGCTCATCCACTGGTCGTGATAGCTCGTCCAGCCAACCATGTGGCCCCACCATTGATGGGCAACTTCATGGGCGCCTACTTCTTTCCAGAAGCCGTCAGTTCCTCCTCGAATACCGAACAATTGCACGCGGCTTGTATCATCAAAAAAGGCAGTATACGGCATGAAGACAAGAGTCGGCCACGCCTGACCGAAAAATCCGGCAGGCTGCTGGGTCATGGCAACCCGCTTGTATGGCAATTCGCCGAAGAAGGCGTAGTAGATTCTCGTTGCGTTTTCCGCCTGAACAAGCACCGTATCCGCCATGCCTGCTGTATTTAGCGCTCCCAGAGTTGTTCCCGTTACAGCTCCCTGCGACTCGGCTTGCTCGATCTGCCTTTGAACGTTCCGTATTTCGTCCGGCAATACACGGTTGGCAAAAACCTCAAGGCCGAGTTTTGTATTTGGATCGTCGACCTTCTTTTCTTTAAAATCGCCGTAATTAAATCCGGCAACAGCAAGTGGAACTCCTTCGCTTGACCACTTTGAGGTCTTCTGATCTCCATCCACAACCTCATCGCCCATACGTGAGCCGGTTCCAACCATGATGTATTTCTTCGGGCTGTGAAAGGTCATGTTGAATGTGGCCCTGTCGCCAAAGGCTGTCTCCGGGTTGTTCGGATACCAGGTAGAACGAGGGATAAGGATAAAGTTACCGCTTCCAGCCTCGCGTAGAGCCTCCACGCCATCGTATTCAACAGTAAGCTTGAACGGCTTTCCGACAGGCCTGGCTTCGGGAAGGATCACGCCGAAATCTGCGTCCTCATCCTTTTTTTCCTGAATAAAAGTGATGGCGTTTCCAGTTTCGTCTTTGACAGATTTGACGCGCAAACTTTTATAAAGATCAAATGGCAAGAGGCGCGAGTTGGCCTCACGCATTTCGATCGTTATGTCGTCCTTAACGATAAGCCGCGTGCCACTAACAGTTGCATCGATGTCATGATTCTTGATGTCATAGGTCCGACGATCCTGCCAGCTTGTCGCGGTTCCTTTTTTGTACTCGTCCGCGAGGTGAAATGCCGTCCAGATGCCACCGGTCGTTTCACCATAGCTGCTTAATTCAACTTGTTCGGGGTAAACCTCCGGTATGCCGAGTGGGTCGATCTGATAAATAAGTTTGCCGAAGTTCTTACCGTTAATGAAAACGGTGAAAAATCCCTTTCGTTGCGGAGCATAGACATCTGAAAGCGTGCGCGACGTAATATTGAAATGAAACTCCTTGCGAAGCTTATCTTCCTTTTCACGATAGTCCGTTCGTGCCTTGTCGGCTTGCGGCCCGCCCTTGCCCATCTGAACGCCAGGTGAATTGCGGATCGCGTCGAATGTATCGTCGGTGAAGAACATCGTAAGTCTGTCGAAATTCTCCTTGATCTCTGGAGCGTCAGTGAATATCGCCAACGCCCTCTTCTCGACCTCCACGGGCGGGGTTAACGCAAATTCGCCGGACCCAATGAACACGGCTCCTGTTGTTTTCCCCTCGAGGGTTTTAATGAAATAGATCTCGCCACTTTTTAAGGTAAATCGGCCCGCATCTTTTTGCAGAACAAGATCTGTTACCGTGGCATAGTCGCCTCCAAACGCGTCTGGCGTGGAAGAGAGACCTCGAAGATTCTTATATATAGGATCTTCGGCGTAGACCGTGACTTCACCCAGGACTTTCTTGTCATCCTGGGCGATAATGTTAAAGACAAAAAGGGCAAGAAACAGCGGCAAAAGTGTGGGGCTAATCCTTTTCAACATAACAATTCCTTTGTTTTGTAAGATGGTCCGGTAGAGGCAATTGACATTATTCTCCAAGTCCGCAAGAGCGTCAAGAAGATTGTGGCGGTTGTTAATTCCCGCATAGCATGCCAAAATTCTTGGTTTCGGAGGTTGACCGTTAGTTGTTCGTAGAGACTAAGACAAAAACAAAGCTGCTCAAGAAAATGGGCAAGGCAATTGCCGATTTTGGAATGATAGCAGAAGGCGACAAGGTGATGGTGTGCCTTTCCGGCGGGAAGGACAGCTATACGATGCTCGACTTACTGCTCGACGTTCAACGCCGGGCTCCCGTAAAATTTAATATTCTCGCCGTCAATCTCGACCAGAAGCAGCCGGATTTTCCCGAAGACGTTTTGCCGAATTATCTGTCCGCTAATTCCGTCCCGTACCGCGTCGTGGAGGAGGATACTTATTCGATCGTCAAGGCACACGTTCCCGAGGGCGATACATATTGCTCGCTCTGCTCCCGACTCCGCCGGGGTATCTTGTATAACGTGGCGGTGGAAGAAGGCTGCACGAAGATCGCACTTGGTCATCATGCGGATGACATCATTGCCACATTTCTTCTGAACCTGTTTTTTGTCGGCCAACTCAAAGCGATGCCGCCGATCCTGCGGAGCGATGACGGACGCAATACGATCATTCGCCCTCTTGCGTATTGTCAGGAATCCGAGATCGCCAAGTACGCCGCCGAAAAAGAGTTTCCAATAATTCCCTGCAACCTGTGCGGTTCGCAGCCAAATATGAAGCGTGCTCGCGTAAAGGAATTGGTGAATGAACTTGAAAAGGAAGTTCCTTTTATTCGAAGTTCGATAATGTCGGCGCTCACAAGCGTAACCGGCTCGCACCTACTCGACAACGAGCTCTACGACTTTCGCAACTTCGAGCCCATCGTCAAAAAAATCCCGCCCGGCCATGGCAGTGTCGAGAAAGAACTCGACGCCATCTTTGACCACTCGGACGCCAAATTCGTCCCGAACCTAATGGCGACCGCGGGTGTTGACCTGAATCAATAGTTCTTACTGAATCTTTTTCGAGGCAAAGACCTTGTCATCGATGGGCACGTTCTGCTTTACCGATTTGATCGTACTGACGATATTTCCGTTCGAAACTGAATTGTTAACGGTTTTGAAGGGCATTTTGATGCCGTCGACGATGCGATAATCAGAATAAATCGTCGTATATGGCAGCGACTGGCCGCTGGTGCTCGACGCTATGATCCCATCTCTTTTGAGAAGCAAAAAGGTCTTTGTCGAATAATACTCCTTAAACGGTGTGCCTTTCTCGGATTCGAACGAAATGATATAAGCATCCTCGTCCGCGACCTTTCCGGTTCCGACAAGCTCGACCTTCTTGAAATTTGTCTTCCAATCAAGCTGCGAATAGAAATCGGCACCGACACGGGCGTCCTCCAATCGCTTGCCCGCGAGCCTGTCGACCGGCGAAAAAGTGAACGCTTCTTCGCCGTTAGTACCGTCGAAAAATTCCCAACCCCTGGCGATCACCTTGCCTAATGCTGTCAAAGTCGTTTCAGTTGCCGCTCGATTAGGGGCTTTGGTGTAGGAAATAGTCGTTCCTTTCACTCCCTGATTTTCAAGATCGATGTAGGTCTCGATGACACGGGTCTTGACCTTGCGCAATGCGGCCTCGCCGCCGACCGCGTCGATGGCCTTTTGCAGGATTTCGTCGGTTGTGGTCGCGGGTTTGGCCTGGGCCGAATTGGCAACGCGTTTGAATTCAAACTCACCTTCCGGCTGCGACACTACAACGCTGATGGGTTTGCCTGACGCATCGCGTTTCGTCTTCAGCAAATAAGCATCTGGCAACGGAGATAGAGAGTACGTATCCTTTACTTTTTCGATAAGGGCGTAAGGCGGCTGACCTGGGATATTAAAAGTGACTTGTCCGTCGGCTTCCTTTACTTCAACCCCTGAATCGCCGCCTGGGCCGGTGTATTTACCAACCAGTTCTTTAGCCGCGTTGGCTTTTGCGTCGGCTGGCGGTTTGGATATTGTACCGTCCGGATTGACGCGATTCAGCGTGGCAGCCGGTTCGTCTGGCTGGGTAAGGATCATTTCCGTTGCGGACCCGGTCTCGGGTGTGAACTTTACTGCAAATCCGTCCGGGGCTCCCAACGGCTTGAACTGGCGGGGAGCGGTCCGCTGCAACGAATACTGCGGCTGGCCAGGCACGATCATAATGAGCTTTTCGCCGTCAATCCTTACTTCGATGTCGATGTTGGCCTCGGCGAGATGGTATTTCCCAACGAGCCCGTCCATTGCAGCCTTAGTCAGATCGCCACCTGCGGGTTTGGCAACGCCAAGAATATTTTCCCAAACGATCGGCATCAGATCGCTGCCAAGGGATGAGGCGGAAACGTTGGTAAGCAGAACGAAGCCGAGCTTTTTCTCGGGTATCATGGCAACCATCGAGTTAAACCCATCAATATTACCGCCGTGCTGCACGACCTTCAAACCATTCCAATCCTGGAGGAACCATCCGAAACCATAAGACGTTTTGCCGGCGATCTTCATTTGCGGCTTAAGCCATTCATCATAGTTCGTTTCAGAAACCAGGCGCTTGCCGCCCGCCGATCCTCCGTTCAGGATAAACCGCAGCCATTGCGCCATGTCATTGGCCGTTGAATTGATAGAACCTGCGGGAGCCACCTGATCGATATCGCGGAAGGGCAGCTTTTCGGTTTCCTTGGTGTCGAAATTGTAGTTATAGCCAAATGAATAATCCTTCGCTTTCTGCATCTCCTTCATCGACATCGTGCTGTTCTTCATCCCAAGGGGCGTAAAAATGCGCTCGGGAACAACCTTTTCCCAAGGCTGCTTCTCGACTGTCGCGACGATCTCGCCAGCCGCGGTGAACATGATGTTCTGATATTGAAATTTTTCGCGAAGCTTTGCTGTTGGCTTGGCCTGCGCAGCAACCTGGATCAGCTCAGCACGATTGAGTTTGCCGGTGATCATCGCAAGGTCTGTTCGGTTCAGTCCTGAGGAATGGCACAGCAGGTCACGAATCGTGATGTTTGCGTCCGTGTCAGGATCGTACATCTTGAAGTACGGCAGGTATTTTTTCGGAGAATCTTCGAGCGAGAGCTTCCCTTCGTCAGCGGTCATTAGCACTGTAAGGGCAGTAAAAGCCTTGGTCGCGGAGCCGATCGCAAATTGAGTGTCAGGCGTTACCGGCACCTTGTTCTCGAAATCCTTGTATCCCAATCCCTTGGCGTAAATAACCTGGTCATCTTTGACGATCGCCAGCGAGATACCGGGAATGCCCAGTTCTTTACGGCGAGCCTCGAGCTTTTCCTCGATCGTGGCAAGACTCTTTTGCAGATCGGCAACCTGCACTGTCGCCAATGCCGTTTGAGCCGTGACCGCTCTGGTAAACGAAATATTTTCGAGCGAGAGAAGGAGAAGAAGCGAAAGGAAAATCCGCGATAGTTTTTTTCTCATCTTGATATCTCCTGGATAGTCCAAAATAATACGCCCTATCGCATGAAAAGTTCTATTTTCGAGCAAACGGTCTGTAATAAAATGCTCATATTTCACTGAGGGGGAGCAGCATAGTGCGAAAAGTCATTTTTGGCGGAGCAAACAGTCTCGATAATTATATTGCCAGGCCGGACCACTCGTTCGATTGGATAATACACGGCGAAGAGGCAATGGAATTGATGAAGAACATGTGGCCGCGGTTCGACACGATGATCATGGGTCGAAAAACCTATGAGGTCACGAAGCAATACATGCCGAAAGGCAAAAAGGCGAAAAATCCCTTCGGCAAGATGAAGACCTATGTCTTTTCGCGGACGCTTAAGTCGGGCGAGAAGGACGGTGTCGAGATCCTGTCTGACGATCCGGGCAAATTTGTTAAGAAACTAAAGAAAGAAAAGGGTAAAGACATCATGATCATGGGCGGCGGAGAGTTGGCACGAGATCTGTTCGATGCAGGTGTAATTGACGAGATCGGATTTAATATTCACCCGGTTCTCCTCGGGTCAGGCATTCCCCTTTTTCACCTGATGAAAAAACAGATAAACCTTGAATTGGTTGAGTGCCGGCCGTTCAAGAACGGTTGCGTTTATGTTTATTACAACGTAAAGCATTAGGCGACGAGCCTAACGGCCGCGGTTGCTTCAATGGCTTCTTTGGGCTCGGTTGTTAAAAGATCGGCAACCCGTACGCTCAAACCCATTAGCAAGAAGAAGATCATCGCAACAACCGAATCACCTAAGTTGTAATGGACGAGCCCGCTGCTGAAAAAGCCGATCATGCCGCCAAGGCAGCCGAGCAAGATGCCAAGGGTCCGCCAATCTACCGTAGTTTGTGAAAGCTCGCGTCGGATACCGCGCCAGAGCGTCCGGGTATAGATCGCGAGAATTGCCAGCCAAAGCAATAACGCGGGGAATCCGCGTTCGACAAGGACCTGTATGGGTGTCGAATGAAAATGACTGACAGGCCAGCGGCCGCCGTCGAACATTCCCCATTCCTGCCAGCGCGATTTGATCGAATCCATTCCGACTCCGAGGACGAAGTTCCGCGGGCTGGACGTCCATAGCCGATAGCCGTCGCGCCACATCATCTGACGGTATTGCGTCGATTCATCCTGCGCGTCCAGGAGACCAACGTGACGCTGCTGCTGCAAGTAAATAAAACCGGCGATCGCAACAGGAACCGCCACAACTATGGCAGCGAGAAGCAATTTCCTGTTCCCGGCGGCGATGAGTATTGCTAGACCCGACACCATCAGACCAAGCTGTGATGCCCGGGTGATCGTCATGAGCAGAACAAGACCCATGCAGCCAAAGACGAATAGTAACACCAGCCATAGGGGGACCCTGAATCCGCCAACCTTCGGATCTGGTTCGCTGTTGGCTTTCTTGAATGTGAACGCCGCAACGAATAGCCCTAGCGCCAACGATGCAATAAGCTGGAGGGCCTCAGCGTAGGTTACGTAATGTCTGTAGAAACCGCTCGCTCGAATGATGCGGCCGATCGTCCAACTTTCAAAACCAAGCTGTCCTTTTGCGTCGCCTGGGGGAAGCAGGTCAGCTCGTTGTACTTTAGCATCGGTTTCAAAATCACCCCGGTAGAATTCGAGCGTCGTTGTGTCGCTATCCGCGATTCCGGCAAGGGCATCATCCGGCGTACTTACCTTTTTCCCGTTGGCTCGATCAAGTGTGTCGCCGTCTATCAATCCGGCTTTTCCAAGCGGTCCGTTCGGATCGACACCATGGATCTCGACTCCGCGGCCGATCCATTTCTGGACCGGTGTCCACGCGACATTGACCATAGAAGAAATGATCAAAGCGAATGCGAGGAAGTAAGCCGCACGAAGGTTCTTAATGTTGTAAAAGACGAAATAAAAGATCAGGAAAAGTGCGACTGTGCGAAGCTTGTCGAGCGACGTCGGCGGATCATAGGAAAAGAAGGCGCTGATAACAGACCATCCAAACAGGCCCCATAAAGCAATATCTAGCAATGTCAAGCGAAACCTGACCCGCGGTTTGAACAGCAGGCGGATCAGCCAAATAAACATTCCCGTTAGCCATGCGATCTGGGTCGCCGCGATCGAGTGCGGAGCAGCGAGCACCATCAGTATCAGAAATGCAAATGCCGCACGCTCCAGCCACGCTATGAGGGTGTTCTCTTTGGTGGGTTCAACCAGCTGATCGAATCGCTCGAGGATGTTATTCATGCTTGTTTTCCGACGCAAGCATAGAACTTTCGCAAAAGCCTTGTCTAATGAGCGAGCATTGCTTGAATTGTCATCAGCATGCCGAATGAGAATGCACAGATTGATCTCTCGATCGCGGCCGAGATCAAGCTCTACTATGATCTCCATTTGCCTGAAACGGCTGAAAGGCCATTGCCATTGTTAATTGCCGTTCACGGTTATGGCGCACATAAGCGTTATATGATGCGCGAGTCGAAGAATATTGCTCCGGAGAATTTTGCGATAGTTTCGCTGCAGGGCCCTCACCAGCATTTTCGCAAAACAGAAGATGGCTATCGAATTGGATTCGGTTGGCTGACCGATCATAAACCCGACGAGTCGATTGCAATTCATCAGAAGTTTGTTTTAGACGTTATCGACAGGCTGGCGGCCGACCACGTCATCGACGAGGGCCAAATTTACATGTACGGGTTCTCGCAGGCGTGCGCGTTGAATTTTCGTTTTGCTTTTACCTATCCCGATGTACTTCGTGGCATCATCGGCGTCTGTGGCGGTATTCCCGGTGATCTCGAGACTAACGCTATTTACAAGCCTTTTGGCGCGCAGACGTTTTACCTTTTCGGCGACGACGATGAATTCTATTCGCAGGAGAAATTTTTTGAATTCGATGCAGGCCTTAAGAAACGGATATTAAATTACCGTTCAAAACACTACCGAGCGAAACACGAGATCACGGAAGAAATGAGGGATGATATGCGCGAATTTATTGCCGGACTTTCACGCTCCTAATCTCGACGCTGCCTTTGAGACTGTCTGGAAGAATTAGGTTAGGAGCATCGACGCCATCATTATTTTTTTCGATGTCGACCTTCATGCTCTCCGGCTTAATACCCTCGAAAAGGTTCGGCGGACCATATAAAACGACAGTCGCCTTCTTGCCCGACGAACCGCTGACCGGCACAACAAAGGACTTAGCTTCTCTTTTTTCACCAATGTGGAAACGGACATCAACGACCGAAAAATCCAGGATCGTAGTGTATTCGTTCGAAAGAAAAACCGAAACCTGTTTGGCAAAGTCTGCGTCTTTGCCGGTGACATCGATCCGTTCTGTCGGCAGATCCTCGAGCGCACGAATATAGCTCGCGGGGCCGCGCACCTTCACACGCTGAGGTGACGCTGATTCACTATATATCTCAAAACCTTTCGCCGGTGAACCTATAATCTGCGGATCAACCAGAACGTCTTTCTGTTCTGCAGCCTCCAGAGTGACGGATATACCGCGCGGCTCAATATCCTCAAGCCTGACCCCGGGGGGAAGATTGTATGAAATACTTTCTGGTGTGATCGTTACTAATTTTTCTCCCGGATCAAGAGCACTGAGGTCCAACAAAATATAGATATTAGCCGTCGAGGTAAGAAGTTCTCTGATCTTTTGATCGTCACCGCTAACCCGAATCGTTACATCCTTGGCACCCGGCTTCGTCAGGATCGAATTATCCGACAGTCTGATATTAAGCGGAACCGTAAGCCTGGCGGAGCCTTGTTTGGTAAAAACCGTAACGCCGAGCCACAGGGCAAGTGTAATCGCAAGAGCCACAAGCTTTAGCAGCCAGTCTTCCAAAAAAACCTTTCGGATGACGTGCTTTACAAAGAGCGTTCGATCGTTTCGCTCGGTGCGTTTTTCGCTTCCAACAAACATTATCCGATTGTAATCTCGCTCTCGTGCTCCGTCATGCTTTTTGCCCTTTCACGTTTCTGTTCGACGAGAGGGATCTCCATTGCGTCAAGAAGAAGCTTTCTAAGTGTAGCGGTGTCTATATTTCGAATTGCATTGCCGCCCGAAACAAACGTTACCAGACCGGTTTCTTCGGACGCCACAATTGAGATCGCGTCGGTTCCTTCGGTAATTCCGATAGCCGCGCGGTGACGGGTACCCATTTCACGGGATACACTCGGATTTTTAGTGAGAGGAAGAAAAACCGAAGCGGCAGCAAGCCGTTCGCTTTGAATGATCACCGCGCCGTCATGGAGCGGCGTGGCGGGGTTAAAAATGGTTACTAAAAGGTCGTAGCTGAGTTTTGCGTCGAGCTGCACGCCGGCATCAATAAAATTTCGCAGGCCTACATTTCTCTCGATCACTATCAAGGCGCCGGTTTTTTCAGACGCGAGCGTGGTTACGGCAAGCACGATCTCATCGTAAACGCTGCCGCCAAATTGTCCTCGCTGGCGCTTCAGGATCGGAAATCGCAATCGATTGGCAAAGTAGATCAGCGCTTGGCGGATCTCGGACTGAAACAAAACGATGATCGCGATGCCTAAGTAAACGACCGCATACCGGAGAACGAATTCAAGGGTCGAAAGTTCCTGCGATAGAGCAAGCCAATAAAGCAAGGCCAGGATCACCATGCCGACAACGGTCGGGACGGCGCGCGTTCCCCGCAGCAACTTGAGTACGACGTACACAATGATAAAGACCAGCGCAATGTCCAAAACATTACGCAGCGTATTTATCGTCGGTAAGTAGTCGTAAAAGCTCATGGTAACGCATTCCCTTATGATAAACGGGCGGAAACCTTTCGGTTAGATGCTAGGATATCACAGAGACAGTGCGAGGGTTATTTTGCCTTTTTGACGCCGATGCCGCCCAAAAAACCTACCAGATGGCCGTCTGCGTCTATAACGCCGACCGCTCCTATCCCGTTCCGGATCATCATTTCCCGGGCCTCATGCATCATAACGCCAGAGTCGACAAAATGTTCATGGGTCACGGTGCGCATCACCGATTTGATCCTTGTCTTTCGCCACCTCTCCCTCGGCACGTCCTTCATATCGTCCAGCAGGAGCATTCCATAAAACTCCTTGTCTTTCGCGACGGGAAAGACCGGACGGCGATGAGTCGGCAGTACATGATCGACGAATGACAGCAGATCCATTTCGGGTTCCACCGTTACAGGCAGCTGCATGATGTCCGCTACCGGTATGTTCTCGGTCGACTGCAGCTCGGTGACAATACCTTTTGCCGAGTCATACAGAAACAACCCAACCAGTGCGGTCCAAAAACCGGTAAAGAAGTCGAATCGTGCAATGGCGATCGCCAGGCCGAAAACGATCAGAGCAACCGCGATTATCTGGCCGCACTTGCCGGTAAGTATTGTGGCCTCATTCAGATCTTTTCCGCTTCGCCAAAGGTAAGCCCGGAGAACGCGTCCTCCGTCGAGCGGATATCCAGGAAAGAGATTGAAAACGGCGAGCAGAAAATTGAACGCAGATATCAAAAACAATATACGCGACAAAGCGTCAACGCCGGCGGCACTCACGATTGCCATCAAAAAGACAAAGAGAACGGCAAGCAAAAAACTGGCGGCCGGGCCGGAGATGGCTATTCGAAATTCAGCCCTTGGCGTTTCGGGTTCATGCCGCATCCGCGCCAAGCCGCCAAACGGATGAAGAATTATCTCGACGACCTCGACACCCTCCAGGCGGGCGACGAACGCATGCGCGAGCTCGTGAACGAACACACAGGCGAAAAAGATGATTGTTGCAAGAAAGCCAAATAGAAGGGCAACCCCAATGCTTTCCGTATAGGGGACGAGGCTTGTCGCTGTGATCACCGACATTAGTATGAGGACAAAGAACCAGCGGTAATCAGCGCGTACCGGGATTCCGGAAATCGTCATGAGGAGAACTCGGCGCTTAAAAACCTCGAAAAGCAGCATACCGATCCTTCGATTACCAAAGTCGATTAACAGTTAGCTTAGCACGTAAAACCCTGCACGAGTGCAACTTAATTCGAACCTGTATCCCGAACGATCCAGCCGCCGCCCACGACTTCATCGCCGTTGTAAAAGATGGTCGCTTGCCCAGGTGTAATAGCCCGCTGCGGCTCGTCAAATAC